>Ga0247765_1000214_pt1 | contig 46543 bp, 37 predicted proteins | sample UWRJL106311C6_FD_179949 | JGI IMG/M metagenome (GOLD analysis project Ga0247765, IMG submission 179949) | Plant litter microbial communities from Arlington Agricultural Research Station in Wisconsin, United States - UWRJ-L106-311C-6 | ecosystem: Environmental > Terrestrial > Plant litter >... | reverse complement strand
ATAGGCCGTAGCCTTTATTTGCTATATTTTATATACTTCCTTTTATTATATATTTGCTTTCGTGTTTTTATACTTATTTTACGTTATTTTAAATTTTATATAGTATTTGCTGTGGACTACTAGTCCGGACTAGGACTACAGTAGTCTAGTCCAGGCCTGGATTCGGACTACTGGACTACTGTAGTCCTGGACTACGGACTAGTGACTACGGACTACTTTACCAACCCTGATTGTAGTATTCGCGTATAGCTCCACTTGTGCCTACTAGGCATCTTTATTATCCAATTTTTGAATGTATAGGCAGGTAATATTAAGAACTTTATTAATCTAAGCGCGGAATTTTGGTTTTCGATAATTGTTAACAAATTATTCTAATTGATCTTTTATTCCTTTGGGAGTATTATCCCTTATTAGGGAAATAAAAGACTGGTTAATAAATACCTGTTAAAGAAATCTAAACCTTTATAACTTTATTAATTTCTACTGCTTATTTATTATTCAAGGCTTTGAAGGAATTATAAAACTACTATATAAATTAACTGAAAAAGGAACGCCTTTTGTGTAGGGAGACGCCCGGTAATAAGCATTTAAGAAATTAAAGTAAAAAGTATACAAGGAACCCGTTTTGCAAGTGCCCAACTTCAACCAGCCATTTTCGTCGAAACTAATACCTCTAACCTATTGGAACCAAGTTATAATAAATTTTCAGCAACGGACGATATCTAGTAGGGTTTTGCTCCAAGAAGATCTTTGAATTAACGTTTAATTATTTAATCTATAACTAAACAGATAGATAGAGGGACCGCTTGCCCACTAGGGTGAGGACTAGAGATCCTCTGCGGTGTAAGATTAATAATAATAAATATACTTATATTCTTCTACTGGCTCGGTTTCTAAAAGGAATTGTATACAAATATCCTATACCTTGCGAACCAGGGGTTAAATTATTACCATCTCAAAAACCCTACCAGACTATAAATACAGAGGTGAAATTATACCAATAATAGATAGGGGGGCAAGCGGTTGCCAAAATAATCGGCACTGCAAAGATTTTGGCCTGTACCGACAATGAACGTCTAACAGAAATTATTGGGTATCGCCCCAGAGGCTGTTAGTCTGATATCGTCAGGAGATCTGTCGGTGGTGTGACAGTACTTGCGAATACCTGGCAGCCTAGCGACTTGAAGGGTTCAACAAAGTACTGCAAGGTACCGAGTGCCGATTATTTTGGCAACCGCTTAGGGGGTTATTATACCTAGCCCTAAAAACCATGCTAGATATAAACTATGCAGTACATTAATGTAGTAGATTTATGCCAAATCCAAATAAAAGCTACTGGAGGGCGCTAGATTGTATATGGGGCTATTTAAATAATAAACTAGATTTTGCAAGTATAAAACTGGAAAAGTTTAAAAGTGGCTAAAAATTAGAATTGTAAATTATACAGTAGCATTACGTAATTAAGACTACGCATACTTTAAGGTTACATTATTATCTATTAGTAATAAAAATCTAAAGTATAAATTTATACGGTATGAAAGAGTTATTTAATTCTTCATAACCAATGTTGCTAAACAACTCCAATTCGTTTAGTTGTGCAACAATATTCTATTAATTACAATATAAAACTCAATTTACCACTTATCTGGGTTATAATTTAGTATAATATTACGTAATACTAAGTTTATTACATGTAAAAACTTATAAATGTATGGCTTGCGCAATAAGACCAATAATTAAGAGTTCTTAAAAACTCCAAATGCGCAAAATGTATTTAAGTTTTTTTCTCAGCGTACCGGTTCGGACTCGCATGGCTGAACCCTGCCGGATGGGCTATATATAGCGTGGTGGCTTGTAAAACCTTAAATTACAGTTGTAAGGTTTATTCTAAATCCTTTAAGGAAAACCTTAAGTCGCAGCTGTATAAAAACTATGATTATGGCTATATGGAGCCATATAAGGGATTTCTATACAGTTTAATTCGTGTACGTATAACGGGTTTTCGAATACATCGTGCTTTTCAAACTTGTAAAAGGTCTATCTATATAAAGGGCTGTTTCTTTTATAATTTAAAGGCTTATTGTTATCTTTAACACCTATAATACAGCCACAGTATATTAAATTCTAAACTACTCTACGGTATTCTCTTATATGAATATAATATAATTAGTATTAATTAGTATATTACCCACTTTATTAACCGCCCGGTTCGTACGTAATCCATCAGGCGTGGCCCCGTCCTGTTATATTGAATTTTCTCCACGTTACCCTGTAGGGTTTTCTCTTCTTCTTTCTTCTTAGAATTCCATACCATTAAGCCACTTCTTCAAGCCTTACCCTGATTATCAGGTGCACTTACCGTGACACTTTTTTATAAGTTCCCTCTTTCATAACAGCCTCGAAAATGCCATTACTAGATATGCGCCGAGCTAATCTTTAACCACTTAAAAATGCACGATGGTATAATGAACTTATCTTTCTGGAGTTGGACTTAACTCTAAACACCATTTCCACATTACGCAATAATCATATTATCATAAAACCATAAAGCACTGTGGTTCCGTGATGTGACAATACACTCAATGGTGAATATATTACGTGCATCTGCCAGGCTACCTATCCATGCACTACGCTAATGAGATATAAATAGTAACTATGACACTCCTTTGCTAGTTTCACATTTCCTAGCCAGACGTGTCTGTCATTTAAATACGCTATGCTATGCGATGCGATGCGAAGCAATCAACAACGTGCCACGCTCCAAACTAAGAAAGGTCGGCGGTGAATTGCGTGCAGGTGAATGTAGCAGGGCCGCCGGTGAAGGCCTCTGTGCCGATTTGATACACTGTCATGTTATATTTCTGTTAGCCAGCGACATCTTCTCTGTTGCCTTACAGGCATTTTGCATAAGCCGAGCAGCGGGGAAAGAGGTAGGTATCATTACCAATCAAATTCTGTTCCTGGGCCGGATACTTATGCTCCTTCTCGAGGTAGTTGAAAAAGTCCTTGACATCACAGCTAAAGCTGCGAATGTCGCCCGAGGGAGGGAGAAAGCTGTACACGCGCATCTGGCCGTTATATCCAGTCCACAGATCCCAGGTGCGGCCGGCCAGCGTGACCTGTCCAAACAAGGTGCCAATCGGGTAGATGCCGCCGTACCGGGCCAGCCAGATCATGAGCTCATAGTCGCCGCTAGAGTTGACGTGATTGGGGTCCTTGGCGGTAAAGATATCATAGGCGACGTTGGCACGGATGTCGGTACGGTCATATCGCCAAGTGACTGAGGTGGGCATCTTGCTGATGGAACTCATCTTGCGACCACGCGTAACTATACGGCCTGCATAAGGGTATGACTTGACGTTGTTCTCGGCCCCGACCCAGGTCCACGACGAGCTCCACTGTATTCCGCCGTTGGCGGTGCCGTCCAGATAAGTGCATTGCTGGCCAGACTTGGCGCTATCTTTGCCCCAAAGGTTGTTGAGCAGCTCGTAGCCGTTACCAGACCAGTAGGCGTAGAGATCACAAAGGGATCTCTGGTGTTGCTGCCGTGGGGAGAGCGATGTCGCAGGGAGAGAGGCAGCGTGGGCCAACCCAGCGGCGGCTACGGTCAGAAAGATGGCCTTCATGGTCGTGGTGGGCTCTGTCGGGATAAGGTCTTAGGGAAAAGATGATTTGTGTGTAGGCCTAGTTTATTCCCTGGACATGCGTAAACCCAAAGATTGGGGACTACTACATTTTATACCTGACTTTTATCCCCGGTTTACTGGTTGCCGTGTCCGTTTTTCGTCGTTTCGAGATACCCCCCTGCACCTCGGTGAAAGTCGAAGCAGTTCCGGCCCGATGTGACAGCGGCTCGGCAGTTCCCCATACCTTTGTTGGTTCCAACGGCCAGCTGCCGGTGCCTGGACCACAGTTCTTGAACGTTGCATTTGCGGAGGAGATTCCCGAGTTATCGGAGACGGGCACCATTGCTGTCATGTTATTCGTGCGCCTATGTGCAATCGTTTGTCGAAATATGGGGCGTGTGGCTAAATGCCGGACCTCCTACACTCCGGGACAAGTCCCGGAGGCGGGCCGACTGCAACGAGCGAATAGTGCCGTTCCCCGCCTTGCACCTCATCTGACAATATTTGACCAAGATATCTCTGCTGCTAAGCGAGCTCTCGACCGCGCGCTTGGCACACCTAAACTTCGCCCCTAAGTGGGCTGGCATCTCAACTGTCTGTACGGCGGCCTTGCTTCGCGAAAAGACTTGCATGCTTGCAACTTACGGTCAACTACATGCCGTCTTCAAAATCTGACACCTGATTGAGCGACCGTGGTTTCATTCAAAAACATTTAGATTTTCCTGAGTGGTATTGACTGGGGTAGAAGATTGATGTCACCTACAGAACACATGCAGAAGGTGTCGCGTTGCCCTCTGTGTTTCCTTTGTGTGCGCGTGGTTTTATGGAGATGCAACGTTTAACCTGCGGATGTTCTAGCAGTTTAGCTGGACATGAGTAAGGTAGCCAACTCATAAAAGTTCTCCTCTAACTAGAAGCCAGCATACAGCGGTCGGTTTCGTCTTGTCAAGGAAGACCTTTTACCTGTAGCATAGGAGTTAGCTGGCTGGGGTCAGGGTCTGTAGCAAATTGAACGTTATGATGGTGCGGTAGCTTGAAACTCAATTGGGGCTGTTGTGTCGCTTCCCCAAGAGATTTTTCCCCCTAGCCTCAGAAATAGGCGAGTGGCCTATAGAGACGACGGGCGTGGTGTCCATAGGAACAAACTCGTTTGTGTAGGAAGTTTCTTTGATCAAGGCTTCTCGGTGCTCGGCATCAGCGAGAGAACTTGGTCTGACTTTGCTCGTCATATGGCAAGCAATGCGCTCGGCCGTCCATACTGATGGACAGAAGACACATTGATAGAGAGAGACGGACCAGTCAACAGAGTCTTTGAGGGCGGCTGGAAAGACGTTGGGCAGTGGGCTTCATGCTGCGGTTGCGAGACCTTGAATGTTGTAGCCGCGCTGAGGATTGAAAGAGAACGTCACTTGATTTTACTCATATGGAGGGCATTTATCAAGACACATGCATCTGGCATGGGGGCAAAGACGGAGCTCGCATCGACCGGAATAACTGCTGCTTGGATCCCATTGGCCAGCAACCAAACCATGTGCGGTGGCAGGGAAACCCGACACCAAGCACAAAATGGGTGAATGTTCGTTCGACTGAGCGTTGACGTCATCGGCACCCAAAATTGGAGAAGAAAATAGATAGGCAGCGATAGATCCAAAGCTCCCCTTGTCTTATAGCAAGTGTGCATAGTGTCAAGGCCCACCACAGTGCCATCTGACGCACGGGGAGGGACATCTCTAATTTCTCACTCGGATGGCAAGGCAAAATGCATCTCACAGAATGCCCAACCCCCAAGCTGAGAGGGTTTCCCGGCGTTGCCTGAAAGTGTTACCGTCTTTGGCGACCCCGAGTACATCCTCCGGTCAACAGGTCAGAGGACTGAGCCTGTGTCGGCCTGACAAGTTCTAATCTCGTGGTACATCTACCACCCTCAAGCTCCCCCCAATAAGCCTCGAGCTCCACTTGTCAGCCCAGATTGCTTCTGTGAAACTGCCGATGGTCTGGCCTTTGCAATAGGCGAGAGCAGGTAGGCTCCACTTCAACCAGAACAACTCGTGCGTCGATGACACCCTCAGAGCACTTACCAAAGTGGCAGAAATCCTCCATGCGCGGTCCTTGCGAGGTGGCCATCATCAGAATTTGTGATTAGAAGTTCGCTTGATGCGATCGAGACCGAGCTTGTGACCACACTTCCGCCAATATCTACCTCTTCAGGACCTTGACCCGTACGGCACAGTACCCTGGTTTCATGTTCTGTGTAGCGATGATATGATGGGGTTTGCCCTTCTGGGTAACCTTGTCCCACCCCATTGGTGGTTTCTTCAGTTGCTGCCTTGGCGGTGCGACCTGAGTGGGTAGCGACAAGTCCAATGACATCTCATTGCGAGTCTACTGCTAGCATCGCGACGCCGGGTCTTTGACGGTCCTTCACAGAAAATGGCACTCAGATCTCGAAGCTACCTCTAGGCACCACCAATGCACGCGTGGGCTAGATGAGGCTTATGGTCTTACAGTGCAGAATAACTCGCGCTCATGACGAATTTCTGTCAGCGAAGAGAAGGCAAAAACAAGTATATAAGAAGGCAGGAGAATGGAGCAGTAGAATCTCATCTCCGTCTACTCTGCAGAAGACTCACGCAGCACATCACTGACACCAAAACAACACCCACAAAAAACAACACCACCACTGAGATGCATACCATCAACGCCTTTACCATTGTTCTTGCCACGGCAGCCGGCCTCGCCTCCGCAGCTTGGTAAGTCAAACTTCCGTCAAGTACCTCCTACCACAGTTTCTAGCCGCTCGAGGCGTGTCTACCGCAAGGAAGCAGTCATGCTAGAGACATATCATCCCCCACTTAAAGGAGATTTAACTAAAACCTCTGCTACAACAAACAGGCCCAAAGCCAATGAATACAAGTCGGGCGACTGCTCCGGGGGGATCAACTACCCCCACCATGCCTTTGACCTACACATGGTGACCATGGACGATACAACTCATTCGGTCTACCAGGCCGGTACCTATTGGTATCTGTTTGAGGGAAAGACCGGCAACGGCGGTCGCTGCACGGGCAAGCTGCTCGGCAAAGTCACCAATGACAAGTCGCCATGTTTGAATCTCGATAATACCTTCCCCGGACACCGGATCCGGTGCCTGTGCAATCCAAACATTGGAGTGTTTTCGGGGGGCAATTCTTGTGATTATGTCACGTAGGCTACCTAGACAAGGGAAGAGATTCGGTAGACTAGATCGAAAGATTGATGGGGGATCTGGCGAGGATTCAGGGTGTCATTCGTTGCTGTCCAGTCATTACCGGCATTTGCAGTTGTCGTTCTTTAGACATATGGTATCCGAATATACAAATATCGACTGAGAACCTCGCAAGCTGTTTCCGCTGTCGACATGAAGTCTGGGAATGCCAAGTGCTGTGCTATAGCGGTGAACTCGCCGGGGTGGGTCTTGTTGAGTGTTCGGTTTGTGCGCTGTATCCCCCCCCCCAAAAAAGAGAAAATTGAACGCTATGCCCAGCGTCAATGTGATTAAGCTGAGAGATGCGGCACCAGGACCCGCCTACTCTCTGAGTCATTCAACGCCCCCGGTCAAATCGGCAACAACCAAAACCTTCCATGTGGCCAACACCGCCTGGAGCTTTGGGAATCCCTTAGATCTTAGCCATATTAAAAAAAAAACCAAGCTGTGCTAGTACGGTGAAGCCGGATGGCTTTTGGTTCAATTTTCAAGTCTTGTGTCGCTGCTGATACTGTATGGAAGGATAAGTGCAGATCTCCAGACGTATTTACCAATAAAACTAGGTAATCATAGACAAGGTAGGTTTCTGCATACCGAGATCCCTGGGTAACTTAGATGAATGGCTGTGGTCGGTACGTAGGTACCTAGGTAAGCACTCGGCACGTAACTCTCACCTTGATACTCGAATCTTTCAAAGCTTTCCTATTTTCTTCTCTTCTTTCCCTCTTCTTCAATTGCTACAACAAAGAGATCTCTTTCGCATACCTGCAACTGGAGATTGTGAGATAAACTTGGGTGTTGCCCAGGACTCTCCTTGGTGTGGTAGGTGCGATGGCAGCATCTTCCTCAAGCCTTTCATCACAATGTAATTTCAATGTCCCATTGCCGTGGTTGACAGTGAGGCTGTGCCACTCTATTCCTTGTGATCGACGGTTCATTCCTTTCGACATGCAGTGACGGACGGACTACCGGGCCGTCTGGACCGGGACTTGGGGTCTCACCTCATGTCTGTCAACCTTGGCTACCAGGTACCTAGACGAGGATGAAAAAGTCCCCGCCCCCCGTGGAGCAATGATGACAGACAAGCTCCTCAAAAACATCAAGGATTGTGCATTTTGCTGTGAATGACCTACTATCTTACCTACCTACACGTACTCGCAAGCATGACTTGAAACCACTGCATTCAACCCCCCTTTGCGTTTGTGTGCACATGCGATATCCCAAGTGTGATGTCAGCAACTACGTAAAAAAGGAAGGCGATGGGGAAACGTCATCAAGGCATACAGCCTTATGGGAATGGGAAAACGTGGTTTCAGCATCGATCGAGGAGGTAAGAACTATTGGCTTGGCATTTGCTCAAGGGACGGAAACTACAACACCACCATCCATCTGATATGATAGGTAGGTAGACAAACAGATACAATCCAATTAGGAATCAAGATGCTAGCCAGATTGTGACAGTTTGGACGATCTGTTCCGCAAAAACACCGACCGGCCCATGACTTGCATTCGTAAATTCGTCAGCGCATAAACGTAGGTGTGCGGCGCTGTAGCATCGACGTTGTTCCCAAGAACCAGGATCGGGATGAAAGATCAGGGCAAAAAAAAGAAAAAAGTCAGCCTAACAGGTTCGCCCTAGGGGTTTGGTTGCATTGATTGCGAGTAAGCCGTGGCGCAGGTTCTTTTGGCCGATGAATTTCCGTATCTTTGACCAGATGGCCCCAACTTTTTTTTCTTCCCCTGGATCTAACCCATGACATTGGACGGCCCAGATGCGGCGTATTTGCATGCATGCATGCAAACCATGTGCGCCCCCCCTCCCCCCGGCTCTGAAAAGGTGCCTTTTTTATCGGCAGCGAACATCGGCATGCTTCTCCACTCCTGGGGCAAAATTGTACGCGTTTCAACGGGGGCACTTACATGTACTTCGCTTGGACTCTGACACACACCAGACAGGTTTGTTTGTGTGTGCCTCGTTCATTCATTCAGGGGACTGGAAGTGAGCGAACGAACGGAGAGTTCGCTTACGCTTATACGCGCCTTGGAGAAAAAAATCTCACCGACAAACTCACCGTGGGACAAGTATTAAAATTCGACCCTATCTCCCTCCTCTCGAGACGAAAAAGAAGGGAAACAAGACGATCAGATCAGTTCAGTTCACACACCTACCCAGGCAACCTAGCCTTGTGAGATTGTGTCACAGTATCTCCGCCATGTCGTCACGAAACACTGCTACGCTCAGAAGCGTCAGGGCATTTGCAGTTGGCGTTCTGTCCATTCTGCCTATTATTGTCACCCCGGCGACAGCCTTATCCGTTGTTGCCCCTCGACAAACGACCAATGGCAGCGAAATTGAACGACCCGTCATCGCCATCAAACTCAGCCCCAACTCGTCTTCGATCACCACCAGCAGAAAGAGACAAGATGCATCCGCCGCCGCCGCGGGTGGTGGTGCTGCGCTTGTCGAGTCACTCGTCCGCAGTGTGCTTCCCAGCCTGCGTGTAACTTCGGGTCAGAAAAAGAGACAGCAAGACTCCCAACTCCGGGTCCTCCCGCTGTTCGACCTAGCACCCGAAGCCATTGACCAGGTAGTCAAAGACGCCGAGGCCAACGACCCGACATATAAAGCGTCCGACTTTAAGGCCTGGTACCAAGTGCAAATCCCGGAACCAGACTCGGCAGTAAACTCAATTCTACAAAAGCTGGCCAACCGTTCCGAGGTTGCTAGTTGCCAAAGACTCGGAGGCGTGAAGCCCCCCCAGACAGCACAAAAGGTGCAGCCGAATGACGACCCCGAGTTCGCCAAGCAGGCATATCTCAAGTCATCTGACCGAGGCATCAACGCCGAGTATGCGTGGGGATTTCCCGGTGGTGATGGCGCCGGACAGCGCGTCATTGACATTGAAGCGGGATGGAAGCTGGAACATGAGGATCTGGTAGCCAAAAACATTACGCTTCTCAGCGGAGTCAACAACCGAGGCAGGGGTTTCGGTGACTGGCGCCATGGCACCTCGGCGTTGGGGATCATGCTCATGGTCGACAATAAAAAGGGCGGTGTCGGCGCTGCACCCGCGGCTAGGGGTGATGTTGTCAGTGTCCGCCGAGGCGACAATCCCAACGACAACAACCCGGCAGGCATCCTCGACGCCACCAGCCGCCTCAAGGCCGGCGATGTCATGCTTTTGGAGATGCAGGTCAGCAATATGGAAAACAACCAATACTGGCCGGCCGAGCTGTTTGACGCCGAGTTTGAAGCCATCCGCGCCGCTACGGCCAAGGGAATCGTTGTCATTGAACCTGCCGGAAATGGCTTACGGGGAACAGGCGAGGGCACCGACGATGTCAACATTGACGGCCCCGTCACCCGTCCCGGCGAAACGGTAGCACGCGAGTGGCTGAACCCAAAAAGCTCAGCTTACCGCGGTGATTCCGGCGCCATCATTGTCGGTGCATCTCGATCAACCAGCCCACGCACCAAGACGGTGTGGAGCAATTTCGGAAGCCGTGTTGACGTGCACGCCTGGGGAGAGAATATTACTACTACTTCTTGCGTCGAAAACGGCCAGATCTGCAGTGACACGTATGAGCAGTTTGCCGGCACATCGGGCTCTTCGCCGATTATTGCCGGCGCGGCCCTAAGTATCCAGGGCATGCTCACTGCCAACGGGAAGGCCAAGCTGAACTCGGTGCAGATGCGAAGTATGCTCAAAATCAAGGGAACGCCCACGACGGATCCGCAAAATGGCAATATTGGCGTCATGCCGGATTTGAAGGCGCTGATTGATGGAGGTCATTTGAAATAGACAGACCTGACTTTGAGGAGATGGTTTGACATTCATGTACATTTTTTCCCCTTCTTTTTTGGGGGGAATTCTTTTGTGTCTCTAAGGTAGACAGTTCCCATTTTACAACCAAGTTGTCCTGCTTCTTACCAGACCTCTCTCTCTGTGAGCACACCACATCGGACTTGACTTCGGAGTGCAAGAGCCCCAATGGGGAATACTTATCGCTTCAGAACCAACATGATTTGATCCTTTGGCCTGCGCCCCTTCCCACCGAGTTTGGTCGTCACACACACTGCTCGGCGTCGCCATTTATGAGATTGATTTCTTAAGTTTGATAATGTAGTTAAACTATAGAACCAGCATCACCTAGTGGAGAGCGACGTGGTATTTGTACTGTCGTTTTTTTTTCTCTTTGACGATTGAGAGCATGGGGTACACCTTGTTTTCCGGGTCTCACTCATTACTAGGGTTATACCTTCAGGTTCACCAAGTGATCCCGCCAAGCAAAGCTCTTCCAACCACCCGAAGCAAAGTAGTATCGAGCGGGTCTGTGCAGCCGCCGCGTGTGATGTGCGGGAAGCTACCCGTTGCCTGCGACAAATGGTTGAACCCTTAATGGCCAATACGTTGGGTGCACACACATGCTGATTGGTTCTTGCTATGGACTTTCTGGTTACAATACATGCACATGTACATGCCTGGTAGATATCCGTATGCACGTGTACACACATGCAACCAATGCGGTTCTACCTACCTATGCAGGCTCGGCCCCAAACATGTGTTCCTTCTCACGAGAACTAGGTTATCCTCGGACTTGCTTTTTATCTTGTGTCAACTCCGCCGGGCCCAGTGCTCGCCAATATTAAAACACAAAGTGTCGCACTCTGGGTTAGCACCGACGTCTTCTTCCATCCAGTCGAACCACTCCCACTCCCACGGAAACGAAATGCGAACAAAGTTGCATCTACTGGCCTCCGTCGCCGGGTCGGCATCTCTCCACCCTCATCTCAACCAAACCCTATCCCTCAATACCCTCAAATCGTTCATCCTCATCTTTATCGCCATTTCCATTGCGCGAGCCGTCTACAAGTTTTGGATCTACCCTAACCATGTCTCGCCGCTACGACATCTGCCGGGTCCCAGGGATCATCATTTCCTTCTCGGACAAGCAGTGAACCAATTCCGATCTGGAAATCCAAATGAACCATACACATCATGGATGAGAACCTGGCCGGACGCAAACCTCATTCGCTTCACTACGTTTGGAAATGCAGAAGCCGTGCTCGTTACGGGTCTAGAAGCCTGGCGGGATATCCTCTCGGTGAAACCGTATTCTTTTGTGAAACCCGCCATCTTTAAAAGGCTTATTGGGCCGATCGTGGGGAAGGGGCTGGTCTTTTCCGAAGGCGATGAGCATAAGGTGTTGAGAAAATTGTTGGCAGGTACGATTATCTGATTTGATTTTGATTTGAGTCATTATGAATTCATCCAGTTTGGACGGGGGATCATGATTCATTATTGACAAGATATGCAGGCCCTTTTTCCCTCAGCAAGTTGAAGCAACTTATTCCGGTATTTCGGGGAAAAGCGGCAGATTTGACGGCGTATTTCGACAGGGCAATCGCCACCGAGGATGGTATCGTGGAATGTGAGAAAAGTTGCATTGAGTAACTAGCAGTCTCGGTCCCTAACTAACAGACAAAACAAAAAAGTGGTATCGACCTATGCCGGTGTGACGCTCGACGTCATTGGTTCTGCGGCACTTGGCGTGGAATTCAAGAATCTCGATACGCCGACACCCTTCCACGAATGCTACGAGCGCGTCTTTGACCCTACTCCCATGGGACAAATCCTGATAGCCATCAACCTCTTTGTACCGATTCGGTGGATCCCACTGCGAGAGAACATAATATTCAAGAGCGACAACGCAGAGATTCACCGCATGACGTTGGAAATTGTCCGTGACAGGATTCGCGAGTTAACAGACAAAAACGGCAAGCTTTTGGAGACAAATCGGAAAGACATTCTCACCTTTTTGATTCAGGAAACCATTGGTGCAGGGAAGCGCATGACGGATGTGGAATATCGAGACCATGTAAGCCCCCACCCCCACCCCCCTCTTCCAGTTTCGCGCCCCCCGGCACAAAGAATGAGCTATCGAGCTGATATTTTGGATGGGCAAGATGCTCAACATGATGGCGGCTGGCCACGAAACTACAGCAAGTGCATTACAGTGGTCTACCTACGCCATGATGAAATACCCGGAAATCCAGACCAAGCTGCGAAATGAGATTCTCGCCTTGCTCCAAACCGACCCTCAGCCTGGATACACTGAAATTGAGAGCCTCAATTATCTCAACAATTTTTGCCGTGAGGTGTTGCGGTTTTGGTGTCCAGGTATGTCTTACTCCTGAGGAACTTTGCCGTGCTGCTGATTTTCATGGTATAGCCGTCGATGTTTCCCGCGAAGCTGCAGAAGACGTCGTGGTCAACAACACGCTGATCCCCAAAGGCACCACGGTCATGCTCTTACCCGGGGTGATCCAACACAATCCACGCATCTGGGGCGAGGATGCCGATGAATTCAACCCCGACCGCTGGGAGGCCAAGACTGCCGATGCACATGCCTTTGCTGCCTTTTTCCAAGGTCCGCGTCAGTGCATCGGCCGGGTATTCGCCATGATTGAGTTCAAAGTCACGTTGATTGAGGTTGTGAGCAAGTTTATCTTTGAGCCAGTCGAGGGAAGCGGCATCCATGAGGACATTGTGCTGGTCAATCCGAGTCCCCTGCTGCGACCCAGTGGGGGGCTCAAGGCAAGGGTGAGGAGACTTTAGACAGCAAGCTTAGGGCGTTAGGCAGTCATTGCCGTCATATGTGTTGTCGCGGAAACAGACTAAATCATTAGGGTGGGGTCGAAATGAATGAGGAAAGCACACCTGTGGTTGCCACCAACATTTTAGTGCGCCAGATGATTGATGCTGGGAAGAAACGACACTGTTTTTACACCACGCACCCCAACAAGATTTTTCGCAACAGACCCCTTTGCAACAATCGCTTACGACAAGTATGGATTCTATGGAGATAGATCCCCAACCACCACAGCCCGCCATCACGCGGCTGCCCTTGAAACTTCAGACACAAATTCTCTCGTGTGATCCAATTACGCGCCAAGACGTCAAAGCCGTGCGAGGCACCTGCCGCTCCCTTGGTCCAGCCGCCGAGTATTGCCTCTTTTATCGCATCATCATTTCCAAGCTCCGAACCGATCGCCGCAGGTTCCTGTCCATTTGCAGCGAACTTCACTTGGCAAACATATCAGGGAAGTCGAGTGGCAGGAAATAGGCTGCGACGAGGATGTTGTTGGGGAATGTGGTCTCTACCAAATTCCTGAAGCTGTCGACGGGAATGACGAAATCAAGTTGTTATCGTTTTCGTCGAGGCTCGACGTGTACAAAGACATCGATTCCCCTTTACAAACTGAATTTTGGCTTCCCAATACGCCACATGGTGCAAGCGCCGCTCACAGAAGCGTTACAGAAGGTCTCCGCCAACAGACAGTTGACGGGTTCACAGACAAGTTCCAGGCTGCCATCGACGAGCTACCCAAATTGACCACCTTCATCTCGAGACCCATGCCACGTACCCGCAAAATAATCACCTCTGGCTACCCGGTAAGTGCCGAATTTCTCCAAGCATCACCGCGCCCGCTTGCACGTCTGCAGCCCGAGACTGGTTTGATCGAGGCGAATGATGGCCTCTTCCTTTTTCTCCTGCCGGCCATGAATCGGCCAACATCCACCGTGACTCGCCTGAAATGGGTCGGCGAACTCCCCGGGTGGAGCTACATGCGCCCCATGCCGTTATCGTCTGCTCTAAGGCGGCTTCGGTCGTTGGATCTGAGTCCGACGCCGGCCTTGTCGCGTGCTTGGGCTAACAGGCAGCAGTGAATTGCCAGTTTCACCGCCGCTTGTCAACGGGCAGCTCCCAGCCTACATCACCTGAGGGTCTTTGCGGATCACGGGGCACTACCGCCGGGTGTTCTGAGCGTGCCCAAGGCGGTGTCACTGCCGGCATCGATATTAATTGGCCCTGGTGGAATTGTCCTGGCCCCCGGGTGTGCATTGCGGTCCTTGACCGTGGCCTCGACATCCGGGTTGATATCTTCCCGAGATGTCATGGCCGTGATTGCGGCCAAGGCACCCTCGCTATGCCATGTTCGCCTCAGCAATGTCCTTGTGACATTGAAGATGATTGAGAACATGAAAAGCCTCGCCGATCTCAAGCTCAAGACACTGGAGATTTGAAATGATGGATTATATGTAGAATCTGCCGACCAGGCCTTCAACAGCCACACAGTGGTGCAATACATCAATGGTGGTTATGCTGATACCGAGGAACTTGAAAATCTCAACTGGACCATCAAGACCAAACCCGGATGCCACATCACCTGCGATTACGCGACGAAAACCTTCGACGACGGTGACTTTGACACGGACATGGAGTCGGACATGGAGGTTACTCCCGGGAATCCGTCCCTGACTCGAACTGGGCCAAGGTGGGCGTGGGGGCGCTTCTTTTGCCACATCGATGGGGTTATTGAAAATTGGGAACTTTTCTATTGGCAGGTGGAGGATCAAGATTCTTAGACGGAGAGCTATCCCACGACGATATGGAAGTTCACCAGGCGGGATGGCCAGGTGACGTATGGCCGTGACCCGGATGAGTACTATGACGACTGGGATATCGAGGCTGGCGATGCTGAGGAGCCGACCCCTTTCTGCCTCGAGCCGGAAAATTCCGGGGAGAGCGAGCGTTGTTTGGGAATTACCTACGACTACCTGGGCAAATCACAGATGAATCGACTGAAAGAGTCAAAGATCCTGGAGGGTGCGGTTATGTATGATTCGAGAGCATACAGAAAGGCAGAGGAAAATTGGTTAGGGAGTAATTTCCCAGTTGCATAGGGCTACCGGCGTTTCGCGGTGACGTTGATTTTTCCAGGTTCAGGGGGTATACTTGGGTTGGAATGGTCGCCACGGTGCGAGGATCACAGCCAGGTCTGCACACTCATGTGGTGGCTTGATATTCTTCGATAGCGATTAATAAGAAGCGATATTTGCACTGTGGCTGGAGCGATGACACAGATTGGGTACTTTGCGAGATGGAATCTGCGCTTGAGCTTCATTATGAGACGAAGTCTAGTAAGTTGCAATCTGGGCGTTACAGTGTCTTTCAGTGTTATGCTATTTCAGACTTGTAGCGGCTCTTGCTCAGACCTGTATTATCTGATATCTACCTGACCCAAAGGCTGCATGTGCATGTAAGTGACAAGCTAGGTATACTCACTCAACCCGGCTTCCGGAAAGGAAGATCGCTGGCTAAATTTGCCAACTGCATCATGTCATTTAGAACCGAGCCACGGATACTCACTGTGCCGCTGTGCCGCTGTTCCGCTGTTCCGCTGCACTGCTGTGCCGCACTGGACGCATCTTTAGACAGACTTTGTTCCGTAGGACTACCTTGGGTAGTTATTCTAGAACTGGATATTTTCTCTCTCTCTCTCTCTCTCTCTCTACAAAAAAAAGATTGAACCCGACTCCTTTAATTCTCGTCGTTTCATTTAAATTTTGACTTCCTCACATGACACATGACCGTCTACCTCAATGCATATGAACAACAACGAAAATATGGGCTCGTCCGCAGCGTCTAGATTCGCTAGCTTGCCCGAGCTTTTGCAATGTCTCGTTGACCAGGTAAGTAATTCTAGCTACTCCCCACCTTGGATAACAGATTTCTCGGTAAAGTACCGAACTAACAGAGCACCCAGATCCCCTGCAGCAAACACCTCGCGGCCCTGCGCCTCGTCAACAGAACTTTTCACAATGTGGCGACACGGGTCCTTTTCCGCGCGGTACATGTAGCGCGTGGACCGAATTCAGATGTATTAAATTTTGCCAAAACCATCACCGCACTGGCAGAAGAAGCCCATCTGGTTCAACATGTTAGGTCTTTCTCCGTGGGATACATCGACAGACAGTTTGCACCGGCTGCGAATCGCGCTGTTCAGGACTTGCTCGTGGAAATGCCACTTCTCGAGGCATTCCGTTGTGCATGTCCTATTCTACCGGAAACGGTTAGAATTCTTCACCGATCATGTCGCAGATTAAAGTCCCTGTCTCTTGATTTTGAAAGAATGGAGGATTCAGTGCTTGATTTCATGGAGGACAACCCCAACAAACAAACTCTCGAAGCGCGTCGACTGTTCACCATACCGGACCTAACTGTCTTTGCGGATATGGACTTGGAAGAGCTTAGTTTGCTTCATTTATTTGGAGATGTTGGCCGATGGAGGGACCAGATCGTCACGGTTCTCAAAAGCTCGCCCAACCTAAAGAGACTGGCGCTTTCACTCTCGGCGGATGCAATTTCCCATCTCTACAGCGATCAACAGTCGGATAAATATTGGGGTTGGTTCGAATCGCTGTGTACAGGCTACATCGACGACGACGACATGGATGCAACCCAGCTTTCTCCCCCTCCCCTCCGTCTACGGTCTCTATTTTGCGGTACCGCGGTTTTCCCCAATGACGACGAGCTTCTCGAGCAGTTTATTGATCTCACCTCCCTCGAAGAAGTGCTTATTGACAACCGAGATATCTGGAATGATCACAACAGCACGCAGATGATGATTGTTTACGGCGAAGACGATGAATCGGATATCGTATTCGAGCCCTTTGTCAATGCGCCTAACCTACGACGGTTAAAGGTGACAAACTACGCTGGGGATGTCCATCGCGCATTCTGTTCCATCCAAAACCCCGACAGAGTTCGCCAGATTGCTATATCCTGTCGAGAAAGCGGTGAGGGGTACGAGCCTGCGGGGCTTTTGCGTCCGGACAGTCGCTACCCTGCGCTTCCATTGCATCCTAGGATGTTGGGGATTGACCTGGATCGGAAACACGATAATATTCTCCTATTTGACGAGGACGGGGAGGAAGACTACAATGTCCCCTCCGCCGACGAGGTTCTGCACTCCTTAGTCAATGGAGATGAAGGAACCATAGAGGGACTTGTTCTCTACCTGCCAGCTGCCAATCGCCCAGATGATGATGACCCCCCTACCCTGGAAGGGCAATTGGCGCTTCTCGCGCGATACCTTCCGCGTCTGACTAACTTGTCCCAACTTTGCATTCACGGACGTGGTTACAACGTCGACGACGGATATACCGATGTAGCGGGGAGGTTGGCCTTGGCGATTCCCAGTCTGCGGTACATAAACGTGAGAATGTCCAAGCAAGCCAAGGATAAGAATTATCGCCGTATAATCCGACAGAGCCAAAATCCGGGGGTGACGCTCGTGGAGCTGGAGGGGAAAACGGAGAATGAAACAGTGGAGCTCTATCGCATGTCGCTGCACGAGCGTATGTCGGTTTACGGGCCATAGAATTTGTTCTAGTGGATGCTATTTACGCTGTTAACAGTTAACATAGTATTACGAGCCCATACATCGCACCGTACTCTACCACTGGTTGAGGGGCTCTCTCGGTACTGCAGATTTCTCAAGACTCATCTAAATCGACGACACACCTCTCTGGACTTGACACATCGTCGTTGAGGACGAGTTCTCAATATTGTGATTCCCCATCCCACCCCACTCAGTCCAGTTTGCTCCTGCTCCGGCCCTTTCTTGAACTCTCAACCAACATAATGCCATCACTCCGGTTTTTTGCCGTATACAACCTTTTGTCGGTAATAAGCATGATGCCTACCCGAGCGTAGTTCCCGATTGAACTTTGCCAGATAGGCGGTAATCTCCTCGCGCGACCAGCCCACCATTTGCGCCATGAACATGATCAGCCCTTCGGCGTCGGAGCCCAGTACTAGCTGGCTGTACTCGCCAATCTCTTTGAGACGGGCGTCCTTGGGCCAGCGGCCGATGGGTTGCTATGCCCTGTCAGTTCTGTTCTCTACTGTGGTGCCCCTACCAAATGTGAAAAACCAGAGTAGAAAGAAAAATGAAGAGGGGCAGGGTTCGGGAAAATCGAGGTAAGTAAGTAGGTAGGTAGGTAGGTAAAGAGAGAAAAAAAATACCTTGATAGGCTTCTCCTGAATCTCCTTAAACCCCGCCGCCTCCATCGCTTTGCGCTGCAAATTCAGCGGCAACACCTCAAAGGTACGGCCTATGCGGCGTCCGCCTTCAATGAAAATGCCAGCCCACTGAGCCATGGCGCTATCTTTAGGGATGGTATCGTCGTCGCTTTCCCACAGCGGGGAGATCTCATAACTTTCGAGCCAACCGCCGGGTTTTAGACAAGTATACGCCCGCTGAAATAGAACGTGCCAGTCGTCTATGCTTCCGACCAGACCGCGAATATGGATGAAATCGAAGTGGTTGGGCGGGAAGGACCATTCTTCGGTGCAGTCTTCTATTTCGCTACATATTTGATCAGGAGGCATTAGCAAATACCCAGGGAATCGCCAGTAAAAAAAACATCATTCTTTGCCTCACTCTAAATTCTCGAAGCGGCACTGCACCCTCCAAGGAAATATCATGTGGTGGTGGGCACAAACTTACAACTTCACATTGGGTGGCACCCAGGTAGGTTGAATCGGTGAGATATCTGTTCCGATGACCTCGACGCCGGGGTTTTCATCGCCGAAATCACTGGCACGAGCAGGTAAGTGAGTGATCACATTGGGTTTGGCAGGATCGGAGTTCATACATGGCCCAGATACCTGCGACACATCACATTAGAACCATTTGTCAAGACTGGACAGGACAGATGTTATGTGACTGACGTACCGGTTCCGGTTCCCACATCGAGGACAGTCTATGCATCGGTACTACCAGTTAGAGTTGACCATAGAGTAGTAAAGACTTGAGTGGAACAAACCTTAATCTTGTCCTTTTCAAGTGGGGACAAGTGTAACTTATCACCAATGGCCAGTGTCAAGGCGTGATGGCTGCAACACCATCGTATCAGTTCATCTCGTTTCACAAAATGGCTCAGTCCAGTCAAGTCGAGTAAAGACAAGTCGATAGAGATAAATAGGTAGGCTTAGGTTCGGTAGACTTACTTGATGTCCAGAGCGCCATTCTGTCGATCGTCATTCGATCCCCTATTTCGAGTATCATCATCAGTGAACAGTTCCTACTTTCCGCTGACCCCCCAACCAAGAAAAAAAAAAGAAAAAAAGAAGGAAGAGCTCACCAATACTGAGCATTGCCTCGCTCGCTATGATAGGTCCTCCCATGAATAGTTCTGTACCGCAGAATCGAAGAGGCCAGAGAGGCAGTGGATTCGGGAATATCCTCGCCGAGCGACGAGTCGGTGTCACTGTCGTTGTCGCCGGCATTCTAAACATATATCAAAAAAATGGTAAGTCACCTAACGTTCAAGTCGGGGTTGCATTGAGATGAGTTCATTCTTGATAAGATAGGTAAGAATAAAGTACAAACCTGAGCAACTCCCTCGTCTACCTGGAGGACTTCATCATGCTCAGTCATGGCCTCGGGTCGGTTCTCAGCCATTTGATGAATTGATGATATATATGCGAATGATGTGATGATTCAATGTGAGCAAGTGGAAAGAAAAACACTGAATCCGTACGATTCACAGCGAAAATTTCGGCCCTTATACCTCTTTTCAACCGAGCGCAAACTGTAACCCCCGAGCTTATACCCCCTTCAAATTCCATGTGCTGTGGCGTGCAGGAACTCAAAAGTCACATTTTGGGATTATTTGCAGCAAGCATGCTGCAAGTCGGTGTATTCATGCCGACTGAAAAGAGAATGCAGTTTGTCCATCCAATCAGCATGGCCGAGCAAGCGCTGTCTTAACTGCACAGGTGGTGACCGCAGTTGCAGCGGGACAAGTGATTGGCACGGAATGGCTAACCGTTACCGACGCACTGGTTCCAAGAATGTGAGTTGGGGGATGACTGCATTGTTCCCCCTTGGCAAAACGCGGCACAACACCGAAACATGAACCCTGAGGTTGCATGGGAGGGGTATTAACGCAAAACTGTTGGTCATTCATGCTTGGCCGTTGGGAGAATAAAGTCCTACAGGTCACTTTCTCAGGCATCTATATAAGTATTGCTACTCAAAGTAGCCTGGAATCAGTTCCTCATCCCGCCTTCCTGCATTGTCCCACCGCACCGAGACTTGGCGGTTTCCGTCGTCCGTGCAATTCATTCGGAAACCTCTGACACCCCAGTGTCTTTCTCTTTCTTCTCCTTCTCAACCGTCGTCTGTTTCTCCCACATTGCACAGTATCTACCCCCAAGCATGAGAAGTTCCGAGTGAGTACCGCGCTCAACAATTCGGCCCTTATGGAGGACTACAATCTGGTCCGACGTGGTAATGGTTGACAGACGATGTGCGATGGTGATTGTGGTGCGGCCAAATGTGACCCTCTCGAGGGCGTCCTGGATTAACCTCTCGGTATGCGAGTCAAGAGACGCGGTGGCCTCATCCAACAGCAAAATCGGCGCATTCTTGAGAATGGCCCGCGCGATGGCGACCCGTTGCCGTTCTCCGCCCGACAGCTTCAAGCCCCGCTCCCCAACCTTGGTCTCGTACTGATCCGGGAACTCCAGAATGCGCTCGTGGATGTTGGCCGCCTTGCATGCCTCATAAACGTCCGCCTCGGTGGCGTTGGGGTTGGCGTATCGCAGATTGTACATGATGGTCGCATTGAATAACACCGTGTCTTGGGGCACGACGCCGATACTCCTTCGGAGGCTGTCAACCTTCAGGTCCCGGATGTCATGCCCATCTACGGTGATGGCTCCATCATTGACATCATAGAAACGGAAGAGGAGCTTGAGGCAAGTGGACTTGCCGCTGCCAGATTCGCCAACAATCGCTGTCTTTGTGCCTTGTTCAACCTTGAAGCTAATCCCATCAAGCGCGGGATTTCCCTTGCCGCCCTGGCCCTGATAGGTAAACTTCACGTCCCGGAACTCAACCTCGCCTCTCGGATTTCGTAGCTTGACGGCGTCTGGTTTCTCGACAATGCCCGATGTTTCCTTGAAGAGATCCAGCATTCGCTCAGCCTCAATGAGACTATTCTGAAGCGTGGTGTAGTAGGTGCCAAAGAAGTTGAGGGGCCCCTGGAGCTGCGTAAAGTAAACAATCAGAGTCACGAACTCGGGCACAGTTTGCTGGCCCTTGGAGATCTTGTACGCTGAAACAGCCACAAGCAGCGCAGTGCCCAGCGAAAAGATCGAACTCTGCGTGAGGTTCAGGCCGTTTAGCGACCACATAACTAGTCGCTCGGCATTTTGGTAAATGAGGACATGGCCACGGAACCGGTCAGTTTCGGGACCAACAGCGCAATTGTGCTGTACTGTCTCATATGCCATGATGGCGTCCGTCTTAACGGCGTCCATCTCTCGCGACTTTGTGACCATGTCTCGCCGCTGACGGCCGCGGTACTTGGCCATGTAGATGGTCAGGAAGATGTACGACCACATGATGAAGAAGACAATGATGGTGTAGAAGGCATCGTATTTGACGAAAAACAAGACGCCGGCGACGAAGATGTCGAAAACCATGGGGAAGACCTGGAAGACAAAGTTCTCCAGAAAGTTATTCATGGAGGCGCCACGACTGAGAGCGCTGGTGACCTCGCCGATTTTTTTGCTCAAGTGAAAGTCGAGAGACAAGCCCAGGACGTGCTCGAAACCAGCGCACGAGAGCCGGCGAAAAAGCGATTGCGAGACAGGTATCCATAAAACCGAACGCAGGGCACCAATGGCCCCCTGGTTGCCCTGCAGGGCGCGGTATAAAACGTAGAGGACGATATCGCGGTAGGGAATGCGACCATATCCGAGCGAGTCGACTAGGACACCTAGCTGCAAGGGAACCATGAAGTTCACGATCCGCTGCAGCATCAGGAGGATTACGCAGACCACAACGATGAGCTGGTAAAGGAAAGAGTCCTTGGGCCACAGGTAGGGGAAAAGAACCCGGAATCCGGCAAAGTAGTCAAGCCATCCTGATTCCTGGGCATCTCGGCGCTTTCCTGCGGCCGAAGGTGCGGAAGCTCGACCGTTCTCCAACAGCCCTTGGCGTTCTCCCGCGGTGGAGCTCGCCAATGATGACCTTAGGGCGTATTGCCGTCGCACGACGAGGCCGATCAAGAGGCAAAGGGTGGCAATTCTGGCGACGCCGAGCCAGAAGAGGACATTGACGAGGTGAGCAGGTAGGCCGATGTAGCGTTGCTGAGTGAAGAAGACGGTGGCTATAACAGCCTCGAACAGCACTGCGGCAATCCAAGCATGGCAATGGGAAAGGGTCGGCGACCAGGGACCGTCGGGGTCTGGGAGCAATCCTGCGAGGAAATAAAGGAGGATGCCGACGTGAGCTGCGAGGTACGCGCTGTGCGGGAAGTTGCCATTGCTGTCGTCTTCGCGTTGGATGGCATCGCGTACGACTAGAATGAGGGCGGGGACCAGGAAGAGAGCAAGGAGTGATTGGGTGATGCGAAGCAGCCTGGCGTAAAATTGTCGAATGGCGTCGGCGGCTTTGTCGGGCGCAGATTCAGCAGGAGGTCGCTTCCGCGCGCGGTAAAACTCAATTGACTGGGAGATCCCCAAGGTTAGGAAGACCCCTACTGGGTAGAGGTAGAAAGCCGTTGGCAGGCCTAATTGAGTTTCCGCCATCGCTTGAACAGACTTTGCAACTGATGGGTCGAGTTGATGTTGAGGCGGGCTCGGATGTGATGGGAACGGGAACGGCCGAATCGGAATGCTGCGGAGTGGGCCCGCAGGCTTGGCTTATTGTGGCCTCAGGCCTTGCGCCAGGACCCACACTTGCACCCCACTCACGAGTTCGTCGCGGTTTTGACTCTTAAGAAAGAAATCTTTGTCCTGTCGCTTCGTTCCACACCATTCAATTATTACATGACAAGCCCTTTTACTCTACTTTAATTACAATTTGCCGCATACCTATTACCATACCTCGCCATTACGCGTTGAACGCGACCGTCAAAAGTGCCACCACAAAACCGATCATCCCCGCCGCGGCGCCCCCACGTGCTGACGCCCCACTCTTGGATGTATCGCGCTCAATCTTCAAGGCAGGAGCATCCCCAGCTCTCACCATTGTGGTGTTGAAAGCAAGATTTTTGATCGCCACGACTTTCCCATCCTTTCCGGTGACAAAAACAAACTCACCCAGGCTGAGGTAGTTGTACACCGCCCTGTCCATGCCAAACCACGTGTTGCACGCACCCTCGGGGTAGAAGATTTGGTCTTCGAGCGCCTTCTTCTGCTGCGCCGTTGACGTATCCACCACAGCGCGCCACGCCGTCTCTCCCTTGTCTGTTGCTGTATCCCGCCGATTCGTCGGGTACAGCCTCGCATCCGCCTTCTTTGGTGGCGCGACCGCAATCTGGGCTCCCCTTTCGAGTGCGCCGAGGCCGTAATCGCCAAAATGTCCGACAACATCGAAGCCCCGCACGCTGAAGGTGCTCATGACCAGTCCCGGGCCAGTTTCGTCAACGGAGAGAACGAGCGTCGCATTGGCTGCCGCATCGGTAAACACACCGGGATAGCCGCTTGCTGCCGCTTCGTCGCGGCCTGCACGTTCCAGCGCCGGGATCAATGCGCGTAGGACAGCGCTGAGCACAATGGTTCGCGTGTTGGGCTCTTGCGTCGCCTCGTCACCGGCTGTCAGCACGCTGACAACCAGGTCGTAATCTGGGATGAGGGCGAGCACACCGTGGTACGCGCCGAGATCACCAGTCTTGGTATAGACGTCGATGGTGCGACCGTCCAGCGTGAGCGTCGTCGCCCGCCCGATTTCCCACGGTGCACCAACACTGAAGCCTGTAGAGGTGGTGTGTGATGTCGGCTGCATCCAGCGCCGAGTTTGGACCGGAGACAACAACTTATTGTCAAGGATGGCGGTTCCCAAGGCGATCAGGTCTTTTGTGGATGAGAACATTCCTCCGGAGCTGAAGAGGTGCCAAGTTAGTACACCATCAAGGGCGGAGAAAGTATCGACGATACTCACGATTCGAACACACCGAGCGTTGCGTTCCAAGTAATGTCCCGGTTGGGGATGTATCCCTTCTCGGGGAAGCCAGCGGGGTATCCACCAAAAGAGCTGCTCTTCATGCCGAGCTCGTCAAAAATACTGGTGCGAATTGCGTCTTTAAACGATTGCTTGGTAACGGCCTCGACGATCATGCCCAAGAGGGAGTAGGCGATGTTGGAGTAGAGGGGACTGGTATGCGGGAGATACACCGGTGGGCGCCTCTCCAAATATTTGACAAGGTCATCGCCAGTGCAGGCCTTGGTCCCTGGGTACCCTGCGCATGTTGGGCGGGTGTCCTTGGGGGCCTCTGGGAGTCCCATGGCTGCCCAGATACTGTTGGTGAAGATGGCAAGATCAGATGTCGCTGTTCATTATTGTTAACATTCTAGGTCCTTGCCGCTTTTCGGGTGAAACTCACAGTCACTTCCAAGACCGGAAAGATGCGATGCCAAAGCTCCAACCGTGATTTCTTTCCATGGCGTGGACCTGACACCGGTGATGCCAGCGCCGTTCTTCAAGCCAGGAATGTACTTGGTGATAGGGTCTTCGAAGCTCACGTTACCATGGCGAAGGAGCGCCAGCACGGGCATGAGCTTGGAAATACTGCCGACGCGATACATGGTGTTCTCATCGATGGACTTTGTGCCGAGCCCTGATAGGGTGGGTGGCGTGAAGTGGTAGTTGAAGAGAAGACCATCTTCATGGAGGGACTTTGCGGCAATAGACACGGCCGACGCCTTAAACTTGGCATTGATATCGTTATTGAGTTTGGTCTTGAGAGCGTCGGTAGCCTGCTTGACAGTTGGGTTCTGGCCGGGTGATCGAGGGGCTAGGAGAACAGGTCCCAATGGAGGACAAGCAGACGAGGTTCCTGCAGCCAATGGCACATGCAAGGCTGCAAATAGGACCGTGGCGGCCGAGAGGAGAGCTGACGGCATGGTGAAAGAGTGAAGGCGAATCCGGAAAAGACCGCAAAAGAGATGGGAAAATTAAGGAGGAAGATTAAGGAAATGGGGGGGGGGGAGACTTTGAAGTTGACGACCGGAAAAGCCCACACTTTTATCTTTCTCTATCTGTCTCTGTAGGTGAGACACAAAGTACACCTCTCGGATACCTGCGTGACCTTTGCATCATGCTGATGTTGATTTGATGTTGACGAAATGCGCCAGCCCTGGACTGTGGCGATGCAAGTTTAGAATACTTGGAAGTGGTCGATGCTTCTATCCGACCCTGTCTCCACGTAGCTAAGCCAGGTAGGTAGGTAGCTGGGCTGAAGCTAGGCAGGCAGACAGGCAGGCACATGCAGGCTAGGTACCTCATTTCGGTCCACGTTTCCAGGGTTAGTTCTGTAAGGGTTACCGCAGTTTTTGTTTTGCTTTTGTTACTTCGTGCCGCTTGGAAACCATCCATCCCGTCGGATACCGCACGTGACATTTGCGAAGAATGGCGATTCTTGGCGCTCAAATGTTGATCTGACGCTGGTACCAACATGAAGTAAGCCGCTAAAAAAAAAGTTGGGTGGGGACGAGGGGGGCATGGCCGTTACACACGTGCAGTGCATCGACTATCATTCGCAAAAGTTCTTGCAAATTGTCAACGGGGTCACCAGCATTTAATGGACAAGGTGTTCGGAAATTGCAGAGTAAGATGGATCAAATGCTTTTCTGGGTGGTATTTCGGCGCGAGAAAGAAAAGCAGGCTTTGAACTTTCTCTTGGAGGCATTGAAGATGCACAGAAGGGTCTGGAAGCTACAAGTAGGTGGAGCAAGCTCTCTATCCACCTTGGGGAGAATACCCTCTACAGAGCCACTCCTGCGCACTGCGGAGTCCCGCTAAGAATGGGAATAACACTTGGACTGCCAGAAAAGTTAAAACAAAGCCACGCGCTTACATGTACTCCACATGGGTAAAGTCTGGTTAGTCTTATTTCATCTCAAGCAGCTTGGGGGCGAAGCATTACACCCGGCTAGACGCAATACCGGGCTCCGCCGCGTCGGGTTGGGCAGCAGCTGCACAAGCAAGCTGGGAGATGACAAGTTGGGCGGCGGCCATCCATCCCACATCCAGTCCAGTCCCATGCATGGATGCGGCAAAGGCTGACACCTCACTTAACCCTATGTCTCTTTCCGGGCCTGGGACTGGGGAAAATGAGCAAACAAGGTTTGTGGATCGCCAGGCATCTATTAAATACCTACCAGGTAATTACCCTATCTAGGTAGATTATCAGACCAAAACACAACATGCATGGGTGACTGGACAACTGGACGAGATCGGATCAACAGCTCGGAGCGAACCGTCCAGGCAGCCGAACCGGAAAGGGATTGAACGCAGGGAAATTAGGTACCTACCAAGTAGCTAGGCATCCCCTCCACCCCGGAAAGTTGGTCCAGGCTCTTGAAAATGTTCACCTCAGTTTCAAGCGATTTGGTTGACAACGATAGCGCAGCGGCTGAGAAATTTGCCAAGACATAGATAGCAAGAGGTTCAGAGCTTGGAATTGGCCAGGCAGACACTGCTGGCTTGTAGGCTTGCTAGCCTGCCGGCCTGCTGACAACGTGGGATTAATGCTTGTGCTTGTTCTTAGTGCTTCTGAATGAAAATCCCCATGCTCCCAGGTTGGTCTGGTGTATGACTGCATGTTCTAATTTCTTTTCTTTTCCTTTTCCCTCTCTTTCTCTCTCTCTCTCTCTCTCTCTCTCTCTCTATTTTTTGTTTTTAAGCATTTCCACTGTTTCTAGAAAGAAATTACTTCGTGGTGCACATGTCTCGAGGACCAACCTTTACATTTCCGGGTTCACTGCTTTTTCTTCGATTCGAGGAATAGTTGAGAGTATCCCGAGCTGAGAGATCTGCGCCAATCTCAAGTCTACCTAGGTATGCTCTCGCCACCCATCAAATGGCAGGTCAGTTGGGGTGGGCAGTGAACCCCCATATCCGACCTCCTTGTCAACAGCCTCAAACCCTTTTTTGGTGCGGCAACCCACGGAGTTTTTCCAGTTTGGTTGATTCATTAGATATCGGCTTTTTTTTTTACTGGCCATTAATCTAAATTATTATATCTAGGTAGATACATTCCCAAGTATCAAATAAAGTGAAAACTACCTTAGCTAGGTTTGTTCCCCCCCAATCACATCCGCCGCCTTTTCCGCCACCGCATACACCGTCGCCTGCAGCGCCGCTCCCGGAATCATGGGCATGATACTGGCATCCACGACTCTCAGCCTTTTCACCCCATAGACTCTCAGATCACTACCTACACACCCGCCCAGTCTTTCCGGCATCATTGCACATGTCCCTGACGGATGAGCTAGCGATGGCCAAAAAGCCAGGGGATTTCCCGTGAGGGCCGATAAAATCTCTTGGTCCGTTTGTGCTGCTGCCCCGGGAACGACCTCGACGGGAGATAGGTACGCCAATTCAGCACTCCTCCAAACCCGCCGAATTCGTCTAACGATAGCAACGACATTCTCCCCGTCAATAGGGTTCGATAAAGTCTCAAAGGAAACGACCGGTAGCCCTTCTGGATGAGACGGGTTTAGGGATACTGTCCCGCGTGAAAGGGGTTTTAATAAAGGGGAGGGAACGAAGCCGTTTCCCCTAAGCGGGTGGGCAACTACCGCAGCTGCACCATCACCGGAGGAGGGAGATTTGAATTGCGAAGCGAGGAGAGATCGCTGCGCGAGATACCCCCGCACCAGCGCCGGGGATTCGCGATATACCCCCGGCAAATAATCCGTTGGGTTTTGTTGTGCCAAAAGACGAGATGCTAAACTTGCCGCCGCAGCGGGGATATCGAGGTCCGCTCGGGAAAAGTAGAGGATGGTGGAAGCGCTCGCCGCGGCGATAGGTCCCGTGCGGAAGAGTTCGTATTCCGCCCAGGCGGAGGCGTTATAAGTGGTGTTGGTAGTCAGAGAATCCGGGTTGGGGAAAGTCTGGTTGGAAACGCCGAAAATAGCAAGCGTCGTGGCGTGGTCTTGGAGATTCGCGCCCACGGCCGGGTGGTCGAGTTTCACGGAAATGTTGGCCGCTTGGAGTACCCTGCGGGGACCGATACCGCTGACTTGCAGGAGGTGGGGGGTCATAATGGCACCGCCGGCAAGAATCACCTCCCGTCGAGCGAAAACATCACGCGTCATGTTGGTGGTGCGAGATAATATGCGTATACCTCGGGCGGTTAAGGGGCCCTGAGAGGGAGAGGAAAATAGAATCTGGGTGGCAGTGTGACCGGTAAGAAGCCGCAAGTTGGACCTTGTCGCGTTGGCGGTATCGTAGTAGGCGCTGCGGGCCGTGGCGCGGGTCATGGTGCGAGCGTCAATGGTTGAAGGCACCCAAAAGGCTCCAGACCCGCGACCGAGATTATTGTCCGGGGGTGTGGCAATGGTTGGATCGGCACGGAATGCCCGCCAAAAGGAGGCAATGTCCGGGTACTGGAAGCTAGGGATGTGGGTGCGGAGCGGGCCGTTGTTGCCGTAGGCCGAGGGGTCTTGGGTGATGTTCCACTGGGCAGCAGCCTCAGCAGTGGGCGGGTTGTATGTGGTGCTCTTCTTGAAGTACGGCAAAAGCCCCTTCCAGCCCCATCCCGGGTTACCTAGAGCCTCCCAGGCATTGTAATCGGCTTTGCTCCCGCGGTTGTACCCCATACCGTTCACCACGGAGCCTCCGCCAACAACCGCCGGAACCGCTACTGCCGAGGTGGCATTGTTGAGTTTCTCGTTGGGTGCAGAAATGGGTGAAATCAGTACACTAGTGTCCAGCTCATTGGCAAAATAAGGCACAATGGCCTGTGGTTTATTGTCAAAGTCGCCGCGTTCAATGACGAGGACAGAAACTAGGTGACTAATCGTCAGCAAGCCAAACAATTTTACGCAGGTAGGCTTGGGGGGAAAGAATACCTCGACGGTCCTCGCTAAGGCGGTTTGCAACAACCAGACCAGAAACACCTCCGCCGACAATCACATAGTCGTACGTATCACCGGGACTGGACCCAGAACGAGCGTCGTCGTCGTGGCTAGTGTCGGCGTGCACTCCAGAGAGCAGCCCAGCCAGAGCCAGCGCCGTGATCTGAGTCGATCGCATTGCAAAACTGAAGAAGAAAAAAAAAGAGCGACTATTTGATGCGCAAACTCAATGATTCAAACTCGAAGAAGTGGACGCGAGACTCTTGACGTTGAAGTCCACTACTTCTCACAGTGTTTTATTTCGGCCAGGCCCCACATATCGAAGCGTCATGGTAATGACACCATGTAACCTAACCCACTGCAAAGACGTCTGGGCTAGCCCTCCCGGGAACAAAAAAGTTACGGGCCACGGCTGGTGCGAATACGGTACAACAAGCGATTGGACGGTTTGCTGACCCAAAGAATGCGAGTTACCCATACCGTTCAAGCGGCCATGTTTGCACTGGGGGTAAGCTGAGCCAAGAGGCAATCTATTGAGTGCATGTGTAAGCAGCCCTTGGTTAATCCCACTGTAATAGCAATACTGGGGACGATATATGGTGTTTTGACAGAGAATAAAGCGGGGAATGCTACGATATTTAAATTGTGTATGTGATCTGAGCCGCTGGGCAGTGGGAACAGAGAATTATCACAACCCGCCCCCCTTCCAAACAAACCAAAAAATCCAATCAGACGATCACTTACAGTGGATTTCAAGCAGCTCGCCGGAGGAGATGGAAACAAAAAATAATATTCTCGACGTGGGCCTGATTCGAACAGACGCTCCCGAAGGAACAAGATTTCTAGTCTTGCGCATTAGACCACTCTGCCACCACGCCTTGGTGATTTGGGGCGGAAGTTATCATATATGAACCTGGGTCGGGCTGCCAGTTATTCGGCACTCTATGATTGATGCAAGTAATTACTTTAGGGACGGGAGAAGTTCCCCAAGTATACAGCTCATTCCAGTCCATCATCCATCAACCGCCAGATCTGGTCACACAAATGTTGCAACTTCAGAGTTGACCTGGGAAAACTGTAAAATAAAAGAGGGAAAAAAAGAGGAAAAAAAGACACATGTGAAATCCTCACCCGTGGACAGGACACCGAGGAAGGATCGCACTACTTCACTGCCTCCAACATGGATCTCGGAGCATATGCGGCACACAAGTATCGTCCCCACGACCCGCACAATCCTGTCATCCAACACGCTAACTACGTGTAATCCTCGTGGGAATCACCCTCGCTCCTCTCAGCTCCACGCATCGCTCATGCACCGCCACGACAAAGCACAACCCGTTGGGGTGGAAGTGGTAGGCATAACTATCAAGTCTCCAAGTCTTTAATTCAAGATGATATCTGCCTCCTCCAAACCCCAATTTTCCCGGTTACCCATAGCTTGGCCTTCCATCAGTCCAAAGATGAATGCTCCTCCAACCAGCTTGTAGCAATTTTCTCTGCCTGTCTTTCTCAAGATGACAGGTACACGCATACCACAAATGATGCAGCACAAGTCTCCTTCTCTCGTCACGCCGGGCGCGAGCCCATAATAACCATGATTCGTGAGCACAAATCTCCGACTCGTGTACCACGTCTTGGCACGAGTCCTGAAAACCACACTATCATTACCACCACCCTCTGCTGATGCTGCTGCTGCTGCTTCTTCTAGCTCAGCAATATCTACCACCCCATCAAAAGCCCCGCTCTCCCGACAAAGCCACAGACCAAAAGATGCTTCATCTGCACCCAACTTTCTATAATCCTCGTCGTCGTGTGGCCGCCCCCCACGTAGTGTTTTGACAAAGGCCCGGAGACGCTCGCCGTTAGCGTAAGCAGATCTAGTCGTTGGGCAAGACAGATATTTCCAGAGCTCCACAAACGCGTCCCTCTTCATGTTCGTCGTGTCGGGGACGACTAGTTCTGCGAGAGAGTTTAGCAAATCCTGCATGCGCGACGGTAGAGATTGCCAGAGACGGGCAAGCAAACTGGAACTGGGATGCTGCCGAGGGAGACCCTTGGACCGGAAGTGGACACGGTCGATGATGAATCCATGAAGCCTTAGGGCTGTTGCACACGAGTCAAAGTCCAGCTTTTCCTGCTTCGTTCCTTTCGAGGCGTTAAACCGCGAATCATGAAGGCCGAACTGGTCATGGCAAAGGATGCAGTCCCATCTCGGAACCCAAGTGGGCTCGCCCGAATCCGTCTCGAGGGTTTTCGGCGTGTGATCTATGGTCGACAAAAGAGACAGATCATTCGTATGCCTCAGGAACTCTAACGCAAACTCATGGTATACCTCGAAATAGGGCTTTGTGTAGTTTGGTTCCACGATCGGGCGGTCTCCTCCCGGACCAAAGCGCGCAATGGCTAGTCCGAGGAAGGCGAAGATCCTATCTCTATCATCTGTGCACCGAAGCACCTTTGCGCGGGCCAGAAACGACGCAAATTGTGTTGGATTCGTGTGCTTATCTGCCGTCCAGAAATCCGACCGGTGAATATCGTTGAGATACAAACCGTGTTGAAGCCACAAGAAGTTGGCCTTGAAGAGGAGCCAAAAGTGGGTTCGGAGTAGGTAGCGCCGCGGGAACTGTGCCAGACCATACAGAACACTGGCATCTCTAGAAAGGGCAGCCTCCTGCACCACCCACACCCGGCTGAACCATGGCGAGGTAATCATTTTGTGGACAAATTTCCATCGGGCATCTCTGGCTAAGGGGTCCTTTGCGTCTAGGGGCGGTACCTGGTCCCAGGAGCCGAATTCCTGTAGCTGGCTCTCGGTCAGCTTAAAGACGTCGCCTAACAGGGAGGCCACACTGCTGCCGCCGTGTCCATTGTCCGGACCGAGACAGATCAGGGTCTTGCTGGCATGACTGTAGATTTGACCCATCAGTGCGACCTGTTCGGCTTTCTCCTTGCGGTCGTCTTGGTTGATGCAAATCGAGTCTGCCCAGAGCCTTCTCGGGGCATCTGGTAATCGTACCCGCCTCAGCACATCTCGCAGATTGGCCGTGATGGGTATGCCATGTCCCGCGCACAGCACCTGCGCAACTTTGTTGCTGCTGCCCCACACGTATGAGATGGTCTCAAAGTCGGTCAAGTCAGCGAGTGCACTAGTGTGGAGGTCGCAAGAGAGGGGTTCCGACTCCTTCCCGGGCTGTAGGACTAGGTATCGGATGTAATTTCCCGCAGGGAGAGGGCCATATTGGTAGGTTTGGGGTGATTTGACCAACGGAAACATGCTAGGACTTGCGAGGCTAAAAACCAGGACGAAGCTTTGGTCATGTTCCACTTGGCTGCGGCTCTTTTTGTGCTTGTATCTTGGGAACAATATAAAGGGACTGTCGGATACGAGATCTGAGTGCTACAGCAGGCCGCGCGGCGCTTTGCGATAGAAGGAAGCAGAAATGACCTCTACCTCCTACAGAGAGGCCCTAAGCTGACTGTATTCGGGCGTAACAATACAAGAAACGATGACTGACGTATGCGCTGACAAATCTGGCCATAAAAATTGATGATAAAAGTAGAAGAGGGCTTTCATGCCGCCTTATGAGGAGGGCATACGCTGGTGCCCAAAATCGATGCCTAACAAACAGGCTAGTAAGTTTGATGTATGTACGCGCATCCTTGGCAATGCAGCCCCTAAGCCCGTATGGGGAGGGTCTCTCGGCCGGCCCAGACCCTTCTCTTGGAAAAAACTTCCATGGCCGCAGCCCGGGGGCTGGGGGCCCCTACAGCTAAGTAGCAAACTAGCCCATACGAATATATTTATAGGGCTTATTCCAGTTTTTTCCTGTGAAGGGTCTGGGAACGTTTAGTGTAATGGGGCCAGGCGACACGCAGGCGAAACCCCGCCGCAGCGTCTGCGCAGCGGCCGGGGGCAGCAGTGACGCAATAGATCGGCACACGCATAAAAGCCGCTGTAGGTAGTTGGCGCTCGCAGGGGTTTTTTCCCCTTCTGCAAGAATCAGTCACTGTATCGAAGTGGAATCTGCTCTATCAACTCATCGCTAGTGAATCACCGGTGTGTCGCAGCAGCATCGGGCTCTTCCTTGATCACCCTAGTAGCTTATTACATATAGTCTAAGTCGTAATTATAACTTACAAATTTTCTTTCTCCGTATCGACCTTATATAAACCACTTCCCCTCCCAGTCATTATTTAAGGTTAACGTTTACACTTTACTGTAAAATATTAAGAGCAGTAACGAAATGCTAAAGCTTTCACTGTCTTCGGTACTAAAAAGGCACGAATAAGATTTAAGGATAAAGTTAGGCTGGGTCAATATCAAAGAGGTCCCAGCTTTAAAGTTCCCTGTATTTATATAGCGCGAACCGGGCAGGAGAATCTTACACTAAGCTAAATCGGAATGGTATGTGATGATAAGGTCCGCGCCTCTCGTTACTTACGCTTGCTTATTAGGCAGTGGTGGTACTGGATATACGAGTGAGGAAAAAGTCATGGTGGGTGTGGTTTCGTTTGGAAAGGGAATGGAAATTGGAGAACGAGTCCGCTTCCGGCATGATCGATCACGCAGCTCAAATGGGTAAAAGTGGTCTCTGGCGGGCTGTGACGAGCGGCATGGAGATTCGTGCGCATCTCCAGGGCGATACCTCACATAGACGGATGGCGAACAACGATCGCAGCGATGTCCATGACATGGAAACTGATACAAGTTCAATATCATCTGGCAGACACTGCGTTGACGATGACAGCTTCACGGACATGGCTGACAGCCGTGATACCGCTGTACCCAGACCCAAAGCCACGCTGGTAGCTGGCTGCCATGCCAACCTCTTCAGGTCGTCCAAATGGGGTCAAAGTTTAAGAGCTCAATCAAACTGGGGCCACATGAGATCCATGAGCAGATGGCGTGAAGATAGCGGGAGATGACGATGCGAAAGGGCACAGAACGGTTCTCCAAATAGGATTTCTCGTACTACTACTCCGAGATGATGATACGAAGTCGGGCGATGGCCGTGGGGCCAACAAAAAGGGATTTGCTTGCGGTGCCTGCGATGGTGTTGCGCGGTGCGAGTCTGGGAACATTCAGAAGCAACTGGCGAATTTTTTATGTTGTCTGCAGGGAGAAGCATCTCAATTATTCCTGCTTCGGATCGCGCCAAGCTTGATCTCCGCAAAATCGAGATCTTAGCATACATGTAGCCTACTTTTTTCTTACCCGTACCATCCATCAGGTCCTTGAAGGGGACACTCCCTGTCGCCCCATGTGTGTGAAAGTATCGCATACGGTGGAATCTTGTTGTTGGGGAGGTCCTCCGTCACATCGCTGCGTTCCCAGCCGTACACCCAGCCATTTCTCATAAGTACCCTGTTTCTATTCTCGGAGTTCCTAGTGTGCTGGGTCGCTAAAGGGTGGCATTACGAGCAACGTCTGGGTATCTTATAACTCCCAAGTGGCATATCCAAGCACCGCGAATATAATCAGCTTAGCAAAGTTCTATATTGAAGGATTGTTAGCATCAGTACATTAGACCAGTATCTCTCACGTACGGTATCAACTCTCACGCCAGTAGAAGCCTTTGTGTTGGCAGATGTACTCGCACTATCCGTGGGGGTGGCTCCGACGGCGGCAAATTGTTGAAAACAGGCGACTGAAGTCGGCTGCGCACAGCATGAATCGACCCGGGATATGTCAATACTGGTACAGAACTGGCACACACCATCGGCCTGCAGTTGCTGTAGCTGCGGAATCGTGCTCGTGATGGGGTAGGTGTCGAGATTTAGCAAGCCATGAAGGTAGTTTGTGCAGATTGTGAACTCAGCAGACTGAAAAGATGCACTTTGCCCTTGAAACGCTCTCGTTATAGTTGGGGCCCCAGCAAACTTGGAAAACAGCTGGGAATCCGCCATCACGGTGGGGAAGCGGGCGAGAAGTCCCAAGCAGATGACAGTGAAAAAGGATGGAGTCTTCATGGTCGATAGTACGAAAGGCGTCTGACCATCTGAGACGCTGAGCTGACTAGTCCAATGGGAGGGTAGAGTTGCCTAGTTATAGAACATGTCCTCAGCTGGTCTCAGCAATCATTCCAACTTGGACAGAGAACGTGCATATATTGGTTTCATTGCCGCAGGCCAATGCTCGGCCCCCATATGGGGGCTAAACCCCGCTTGCATGCGCCTGGTGCTGTAGCGCTTGAGCTCAACAATGGCAATACGTCACTTTGTATTGAATGAAGGATGCCACACGCTGGGTTGACATGGCTGGGGTGTGTGCCGGGGTCTGAGTTTCTGTAACCTGCGCCCTGGGGATGCATAGGGCAGAAACAACAAGGCTGGTAAGGATGTTGCGTATGTTATGGTTCAACCCGGAGCTGATTGAGGCTGCATATCGGTGAGGCTTTGGGCACTGGATTTGTTATAGTTCTTACCATTCATAATCGTTAGGTAGTAGTTGTCCCTGAGGAGAGGCCGTCTCGGATCCCCATCTACCTCCTCGCCAGATTCAATACACGCTTCCATATTTCTCATTGTTGGATACACCGAGTTGCCACCTGAGCAGATGCCAAAAATGGCACAGCCCTTTGGTGCCACTGGCGCTTCAAGCCATCGCGAAACGTGCGCCTCAACTGCTTTGAATACTACATTTGCTGTGCAGTTTTTTCCAAAAACTCAGAATATTAATCTACGCTGTGTACCAGTTTACGTCTGGGTGTCATTTACCTTTCCATTCCGGGTCCATCGCCGCTGTTTTTTTTTTTTTTGGTACCAGCCCTGACTCACGAGCAGTTCACCAGTCTCGAGCACTTTTGGAGGTCACTATTGTGTGGTTGCATGCGGCACGGAGTATTGTTTCCTTCGCCGCCGGGCAAGGAGGTCTTGGCAGGGGTAATATTGAAGATTCCACGAGCCTCATTGATTGATTGGCTCTTGAACCCTCGAAATAGGCACCAGCCAGGGGTACCTTCCATTCTGCTTTGAGTTCGCACGGGCTGACCAATGCTCGGTGGCAAAAATCGTTTGGTCTGAGGCCGAGAGTGTGGTTACAGGACATGCGCGTCATGAGGCACAGGTCTCTTGATAGGTCAGAATTGCTCCCTTACAGCGCGCCAGCAGCAATCAGAAGAGAGGATCGGGCCGGCTCAAAGTCTCCTAGAACTACTTTTCACAGTGCTGGATCATCTGGAGTTACAACTGATACTGGTCGCGAGCAAGGATGGGAGGCGACGGTATCAACTGTTCCGCGTCGGGGTACGAAGCCGATCCCAATATCGCAGGTATCGGGGTATGTCGTCGCGACGTGAAGCTGCGGGCTGATTTCAGTGCTGACAGAACTATTCGTACGAACTACCTAGGTTGTGGTGGGATTCTCGGCACCGCTTGGCTGGTAGTCTTGATACTGGTCGTTTTTACTTGCTATTTTACGTGCTGCTGTTACCTGGGTAGGATTCTAGGAAATGCATGATAGAGGGTTCCATGGTTGTAAGCGGAATGGGTGACTTACCGGGCGAGCGATTGATTCAGTCTGCTTTCTCGATAGGGGATGATGGTGAGCGGATTGGATGGTTGTGTTGAGGATGAGCCCCACGTTGATCACGTTTTGGGCAACCGAGGCTCCTTGATTGGCGACAGGAAGGACCCCCCGTTTGCTGATAAGGCGGGGGGTGAATCGGATGAAGGGGGGATCTCCAACATGAGTTCTCCAGACGTTGTCCTCATTGCACCTGAATCACAATCATATCATCCGAGTCCGCCAGTCACCTCCCCTCATGGCAGTACGTTGGCACACACAGGCCTTGCTCTCCTTCCACCATCCGATTCTCCCTTTCCGGGCCACACTGCGATGCATGCGACAGCTCACTAGATCTCGAAGCGCTCAGGCAGGAGCATGCCAACAGCTCCTCCTTCCTTCTGATCCCGCCAGACGAGCCTCTCGGGCAGCTGAATCCCCAATGGCCACCCACCGTCCATTACGAGGGTATTGACCCTGCCAAAACTCTTCAGCTTGTTGAAGCGAAAACGTCAGAAGGACTGCGCGAAGATGTCACAGGCTTGCCAGTTTACAAAGGGGCGCTAACTGGCGGCGAAATCCGTCTGTTGCATCTGTCGCCGTCACCACTCACCGAAGATCCCATCCATCTGCATTAATCAGCATAGTCCAGCGGAAAAAGCGACCCAGGTTCCTTGCATGGACACGATTTACAAGGGGGCGATGCGTGTGGTAGCCTACCTCGAATCATGCTCCACTACCCCCAGTGGTCGCAACTACCCGCCGCGGACGTGCATTGGTGACCTGGAGAGCGCCGTATTGGAAACCATGCTGAAGTTCCGGTACTTCGGCCGCCTGTGGGTCATTCAGGAATTGATTCTGGCTCGCAGCGTCGTATTCGTTTTTGGGGGGGTCGAGTGTCATGCTCAAGCATCAACTATTTCGAAGAGTGACTGGACGGGCACGCCTGCGCCCTGGCTCATGCACCTGGCGGCTCGGTCATTCGGGGCTGATGAGGGCCTTACAGATGTTCTTCATCTCACCAGCAAATCCACCTGCGCCGATAGGCGAGATCTCTGCTTCGGCACCTTGGGCCTTGTACAACAGGATGTTGTGCAAGGTTTGCAGCCGGACTACACCCTATCCGCGCTGCATCTCTTCGTAGGTCTGGCGTCCCACTGTCTTATCAATGAAGACAGACAGTTAGATGTGATAAGGGGACCACCACACCTGTGCCTGTTGTCTGGCCTGATGGTGGTGAGCTCGCTAAGTGGCTGCCTAGCACAGCATATCGGCCATCGGTTAAAGCTTTGGCCGGGACCTTGTCGTTTCAGCTGATATATTTCAGCCCCATCATCAAGATTTCATATCTGGCGCCAAACTCTACTGCTATGGGGCAGGCAAGGGGACAACATTGGTTTCGAGTTCATCAGCCTCGGTTTGGCCTTATCCTTTTCTCTTACATCCAAGAACTCCACGAAATGGTGAAGCCAGCCATCGACCTCATATTTTACACAAAGAACAGAACGCCACTTCTGATGCGCAAGCTTTGTGAAAATAGCGAGCTGTGGAAGATCGTCGCTCCTTTGCACGGCATCTTGATCTTGCGCCTTCACTCAGAATCCGTCGGCGAAGATTCTCAACAGCGCTATGACCTGCTCAGAGATCTCGTTTTCTTTGATCTGACAAGTTCAAGTGTCCCGCGGTCGCAAATGCCCGCCTTGCACTCCGATGACCTGATCACCGACCCAACTCTTGAGCGAAGGAACCCGAGACTAGCTTCATTGCGAGAATCACGCATCGCGCTGAGAATTCGTCGTCAAATATGTACCGGAGTAAAAACGATCCGGGAGATGCTGCCTTTCCTGGACCATATTCTTCAAACAACAGCCACAGCCACAGGTAAACAGAAAACACTGTTCTCGGGGGTAAATGATCCCTTTAGGCTCCCGTTTGCAGAGACGAACCGGGACACTGCAGATTCAAAGTCAAGGTGTCGGTTTCAATCGGAAGATGAGATATGGTTCGACTTCCGGTGGCACGAATTTGACTATGTTTGGGAGTGGTATGTGAAACCGCTGTATCTTGAGGTCGAAGACCCGGATCGCTCCCGAGCAAGGCGAGAGGAGGCATTGGTCTGGGGTGCATTGCCAATTTGGGAATGGAGGCACTTCGATCAAGATGAGTGGGCGCCAGTTGCTGGCTCCATGACACTGATGGCCCTTTTACGTGACCGTGACCACAACATTGAGAAAATCACTCTTCGCACACGCATTTCTTCTGTGGTGGATTTTCTGCTACGTAATTGCTGGGAGGTCAAGGTCATGCGGAAGCTACGCATAAAGTACAACTCGAAGTTCTCTTCGGATTTAGCGGGTATTGGAGTGTATAGCCCAGTGGATCTCCTCGATGTCGACGTTGACATACTACCCAACATGTACGAGCACTTTCGAAATGCGGACACCTACACCGAGGGAACCGCTCCTAGGTCTCGGAACGCCCAGCAATACGCTGCTAGGAGAAGATCATGGTCATCTATTGACAAACTGATGACGATGCAGCATTGTTACGAAATAAAGCCGCATCCTCTCAGTGGAAAGCATATGCTGGTAACTATTCTTTAATTTCAGTAAGGCCGGGGAGATAGGGAAGGAGGGTGGATTTAATTTTCTAAATCTTTACATATTTGTTACGAGGTACAAGGATAGTTAGTAGTTTACTACTGATAGGTTTTGTATAAATACGTTTATTGTGATTAGCGGTGGGCTTAAGGCCGAAGCCAAGCATTGGTCCGATGATGCGCTGCCGGCCATACGGGTACCCACGGCTTCGCTACTTTCCCTAGTTCCTCGGCTTCGCTCTTCGGCGAGGAACACGATGATCCCGGCTAGTCAACCCTTACCACCGCCGAACAGAGGAGAGCCCACCGCCCCGGCCCTACCCGAAGTACGAGACGCCTGCAGCTCAAGCGTGAGCGGGGGATGAGGACTTTTTCTGCCGCCGTATGCGCTCTTCCCTGCGTCCGGCAAGCCAAAGTCCATCTCCATGCCATATCCGTGAGCTGAAAAAAGGGCCTGAACTTGGCATCGAGACGCAGAACTCTTTGCCGGCGCGCCGCCGAGGCAGGGTCAGCGGATGGAACGACGCATGATCGAGTACAAACCCCCTTCCTCATACTATTCTCTTCACTACAAGGCTAGTGGCGGACTTCACAATCTTGCCAGGTTGGGTCAGTCTCTAATAACACGAGCACTATTCCACACAACCCAGACGCAGCTTCAAGACTATATACAAGCTCGTCACCTCCGCCTAATAACATGTCTTCGTCTGACCAGTCGTGTACGCCGTGAAGATCAGTCGACGAGGAAAAGTGAGGGAAATCGCGTTTCCCAACATCGGCGGATTGGGCCTTGGTGCCACGCTACCCAGCCAAGTTTCGGTCCATCGCTGCTGGCAGCACGGGTTCAGGTACGATGTCATCGACATTACGCAAGCCTGCTGTCTTGGTCTCGGCGGCGGTTACTAAATGTAGCCCATGGGGCTTGAGGGCTGCTGTGACAGGTGAACGCCGCAAAGCTTACTTGGCAGCCCTGGGAGTGCGTGTTGGAGAATGGCCGCGGCTTGCGTGAACTATTCGGGACCCGAGCTTGGCACAAAGGGCGAGAACTAGGCCTCAAAAAGAGGCGGGAGTCGATTAATGTGTTGCAACCCATTCCCCGTGCCTGGTGTTTCGCTCCGTGTCCCCCACCGACCCCACTGTTCTCAACGCTCACGCTCGCCTTGAGATGCCGGGTCAGCAGCTCCAGTTTAGTAGTGCAGTAGATTCCCTCGCCAAGTCCCAAGAAGATAACGGAATTCTCTCTGTTGCTACGGCCTGATAACCCAGCTTCTCAGCAAAGAACAAGACAAAAACACCGCTGGTGGTGGGAGCGAGAATACGTGGTGCTCTCTGATGGAAGCCCGCTCCACGCAGCATTCACATCCCCCGTGACGAGTTCATTGGGTCTATTCAAGAATAAAGGGGTAGGGTACATTGTAAGCCGCATTGGAGTGAATTGTGACGGCATCCAGGCCCTTGAGTGCCCATGAGATCCCACCATGGACAATCTGCCTTGGACCACCAAGTTGGACCGAAGGAATCGGCTGCCTGGCTACGCTAGGAAGGGAGTTTGACATCATCGCAACGGTAGGGGATGAATGCGTTTTGCAGTTGCGGTTGAATCGAACGCACCAAATAATGGGGTCCCTCAATTTGTAATGGTTTCAAGGTTCGTGTTGCGGTGAAAGTCCGAGGGCCAGGTGGTCGGCGCCATTGTGTTCAAAATGTGAATTGAGGCCCGAGAACGTCCTGATCACCAATTTTCACCGTGCCTGATGATAGAAGGACCGAGAATTCACTCACCGAAGCTAGGAGCAGGCATTCTGCACGCCGCTCCATGTCACCCGAATTTTGTCCAAAAGCGATGTGTTGCATTATTATTACGGGGCGGATGTGATCCCGGCGGGGGCCATGTTGTGCAACTTATCGGATTTGCATCTGCGGGGCTCAGGCTGATCCTGAGCTTCGGTGGCTCCATGGCGTACGGACCTCCGGGCCTCCTGATTCGGACCAAAAGGTCACCACCGGCTGCCCTTGAATGGTGGCGCTCAACACGCTCACGACGGCGATTTCCAGACGGAAAGATTCTGAAGAACATCCTCCTCGTCCAGGATCTGGTACCGACCGTTGAAAACAAGCTTAATCCAGTGCGCGGAGTCGAGAATCGGGATCAACAAACTTCGGGAAGGAGCATCAGTCATCATCCTTCCAGGTTCCGAACAAGGGAAATTGCAGGGGGAGATAATCGCGCTAGCGCGCTGATGGCCCGCTGCACCTTGGCCGAAGAGTACGCAAATCTGACAACATTGAAAGTAATAGAGATCAACTGTTGACGATATACCAGAGTGGTTGACAGCGCGAAGACATTTTAATGGCATCCGTTTCTATACCGCAGACTGGCATCATTGCGAGTCCTTGCATTACGATCGGCTGTGCCGTCTTCACGTCCATGGTGTGCGGGTACCCAGCGACTATTTTGGGAAGGAGTGCCGGTCAACGATCTTGGTTGGCTGCGATCGTTTGCGGGGGGTAGCGGCGAGCCAGCGGCGCGATGCAGCCGGATACAACCAAGTCGACAGCCCAGACTAATATGACCACAAACACGGATAACGTCAGAAGTTATTGGTTCCACTGTAGACAGGAACAGCAGCTAGATGAGATTTGACTGCGAGTTCCAAGGGAAGAAAAGTGAGAGAAGAGAGAGCACTTGGGTGCGCGGAGCTTGCCGATCCAGGAAGCCGCCACCCTCTGATTCGCTAGTCCCAGCAACACGCCACACTGCCCAGCTGAGATTTACCGCAGCTTGAACAGGGAGGAAGAAACCAGGAGTGCCGAGCTGGCGCAACTGTGGAAATTAGACACGAAGTCGAGCACCTCCATCGCTCCTCCCCCCCTCGGGCTTGTCACTTGCCTCGGGACCGTACTGTCCGCCGATGCCCGGAAGGCGCTTGCCTCATTTCAGCAATCTCTTGATCTTCGCCAACTCAAAGCCCTGTTGAGCTTGGCCACGACATCCTGCATGGCGTGCGTCGAGAGTAAACCCTCTGTCAGACCGGCTGCCTGAGTTTCCATTGCTGCTCGGAAGTCCAGGTCCAACTTTTCTGGCCCAGAACACCGTCCCAGCCGTCGCATTTCTGTGCTCGTATTGACTGCATGCTCCCTGCAGTGGGTCCCGCGAATCAGATGCTCGCGTCGGCCCGGGCAGCAAGACAAGGACGCAGCATGCGCTGGACGCGCACCCCCCAGCCCGGGACAGAAGGTCACCGAGCCCGTCACTACCGAACTGCACATTGCCAAGAAATTCCAGTCAACCTGGACGCTGTTTCCACCGCACAGCGTGCAAGCTCACTGCCTTCCAAGGGGAGTCGGGAGCCCCACTACGGGAGCTTGGAGGTGGTGTGCAATTAATTTTGACTGCCCTGGTCGAGACAAGCGATTTTGAGGCTGATTTAATGCACGCTCAAGGGAGAAACGACCGCCAAAGTCGCCAAATTATCGGAGCTATCACACCCGCATTTCTGAGCAGGGCTGGCAGTCCTGACATCGAAGAATGTCTCGTCATGGTGGGGAGGGGGCTTCCACCCAACCTGAATCTATTGAATGCGGCGCATTGCTTATGACGGCTTGTCCAGAGCCTCGGGCATATCTCATCTCCCGGATCTTACTCAATCCCACTGCTGAGCGTCTGCGCTGGGTGACCATTGTGACATCCCTGGCATCCTAGTCCGCAGGCGCCCCACCACATGCGACTGCCCAACCCAGCGCCCCTTCGGGGGAAGCCCGGGTGACGAAGGGGTGTGCCGGGGCTGTGATCAGCGGCGCTGCTCCTGTGGTGAAATGAGACGAGTTCTCGTTGACAACGAGAGACAGATATAAGGAATACAACATCCGTGCTATGTTCACAAAGTTCTTTCCTCTCCATCCGCGTTCTTCCCGAGCACACCAAGCTTATTTCCTCCAGCCTTAATTCCTTTGCCATTGCTCGACTAAGACCGGCCCAGACATTCGTTTTTATTACAAAAACCTAATACCCCACCTAATAATTACAAGATGCGTTTCTCCAGCGTCCTCGCGTTCGTCGCCAGCGTCTCGGCTGCCACAACCGGCCTCGCTAGCCGCAACGAACCGAAGAAGTGCCTGTGCAAGGCCGATGTCGACTACCTCGTCGATGCTTACAAGAGCATCCTGACCAAGTGGGAGGCCCCCAAGGCCGACTACATTGCGGACGATGGTTTCTTCGACTACTCTGACAGCATCAACACGGTTGCCGGCCTCCAGACTGGCTTCCCCATCTTTCCCAACAAGACGGCCTTTGTTGGCTACCAGACTAAGACCGTACGTATTCTGCTGGCACGAACAGTCGGGATAGTCCTTTCCTAACATTAACCTCCCCCCTCCAGCCCGACAACATCCCTCTTGTCATCGTCGAGGTCGGCCCCTGGAACTGCAATCAAATCGCCTTCATCTGGACCGCCACCTTCACCAAGGTCCCCGGCGGCAGTCCCCTCCCCGTGCGCGGCATCACCATCATGGAGGGTGTCTATAACAAAAGCCAGAAGCAATGGGAGATCCAGAACATCAAGGTCGAGTTCAACAGCATCAACTACTACAAGAACACTGGTGGTGTCTGCACCCGCCCTGCGCCCCCTGTCACTGTCTAAGTAAACATCGCGCGTCATGGCGAACGCCGCATGGCTGCGTCGCGGGTATTCCGGTTCGAGAATTCGAAGTCGTGCATGCCTAACACGTCATGAGATCGGCCCAACACGCTCATAGTGCCGACCTCCTTGGTATTCTCGGTTCTTGTGAGGTTCTTTTAACGGTCTTGGCGATCGTGTCAGCACTTTACCGGGCGGTGCTGAGTCTGGTTCCCGTCCAGGGTCCCCGGGCAGTGATCAGTCTTGGCACAAGGGGGGGGGTCGGGTCAGCCGCCGGATTGGTCCGGACTTTGAGGAGGGGCTTCTCCGGGGGTGGAACACACCATCGTCCGTGTTGGTTCTGATTTCTTGTGGCGGTGTGTGTGCCGCATGGCTGCAGGTATTCGGATCGGTATTTTTTGTGACGGTGTCAGCGGGGTTTTCCATTGCCGGGTGTTTTGATGATGGGAACACTTTATAGAGCAGCGTTTTTGGCTCGTAATTGATATTTTAATGGCAAAGCGTTTTTTTGGAGGATCTGGGCAATGCAACTCGAATCTTTTTTGGAAGGATGTACTCGTACAGATATGGATGAGATCTTGCCTCTGTTTGTTGCAGGGCAGCGGTCAAGCGGTACACCACATTGAATGGATGCATGTCTCACGGGTGCCGGACTTTTCGTTGGGGTTGTCCCAGTTCCCCGCTGAGGTATTCGTATCAGTAGGGCTGAGTTGCAGTGAGCTGTCACCTGACAGCTGGTGGCGGGAAACTCATCACCTGCATGAAGTGCATTCCAGTGGGTGGTGGGTCACATTTGTGTTTACCAAAGGGAAAAATGAAAGAAGAAAACAGGAAGGGATGCAGCTGGCGTTGCGGTGGCAATGGTGAAAAGGAAATATCATCTTGTTTGTTTCTTCCATCCTTTGGAAGTTACAAGGTAGGGAGACAATGACCCAGCAAATCCCGTGCATTTCCCATTTCTGTCCACAAGGAATGCAAGCTAAGGTCAAAGAAGTCAGGAATCTAAATACCTAGGCAGGTAAATTTCCAATTCAGTGTTTCATTGCCGTGACACATTGAGAGCGGGCTGGTTTGTCATTCCCTTTTTCTGTTCAAAAAAAAAAAAACCCTTTTTTCAAGCGGTGATTACTAACTACATGTCATGTGCGATCATCATCTTAGTAGATTGCTAGCAACAGTATTTTGAGCCTCCAGAGACAGAGAGACCTGTGGTCTTCAAGAGAGTCCCTGTCCCGCAAAGCTGACCGGGTAGGCAGGCAGGCTCCCCCTTGTTTGACTAACACTGAGCCAACATCTGGTGCTCATTTGAGCCTGGCATTCCTTTAAGAAGATATGGCGAGTGGGATGAGCGGTGTGGCTCAGGATCCGTCCGAGTGTCAACATGGCAATTCTGGAGGAGGATTTTAATGTCTCGTGCTCCTCCGTCTGTGTTATTCGCTCCTCCGTACTATTCTAGTCGATACTTTGAGAAAGGTTCTGCAATATATCTGAGACTGGACATTGATGGCAGGCTTTGGTTCAGTAATAGCAGTTGAGGCACAGCCTATGTGGTTCATCATTCCAGGGTAGAGATCAGAAAACGTTAAAGTAATCAAGGCACTGAAATATTGCTCAGCGTACGACGAAAGTTACTGTGCAAATTCAAATTATGGTCCACGAAGGAGCTCCAGTCAAAGCTGACACCTCTCTCCAGGCTGAGAATCTATCTGGTAGTAAAAGGCAATACCGGGTTTGTTTCTGTAAGAAGTATCTGGGTTGTTTGAGTGGTTGGTAGGGATTGGAGTACAAAGTACGAATGGAGGAGGTCTAATTAGGGCGAGGATATTAATATGTGACTTGACTGCAAGGGGGCTTTTTTATAACGAGTAGAACAACAGACACAGAAGGAGAGAAGTAAAGAGGTGAAAGTACATGCATTAAATAGGGTCAGATAGTAAACAGAAAAGTCAAGAGCAGACAGTAGGGCATATTTGATAGTAAGAAATCGGAGTTGGCGAGGGAAAAAAATGTGTTGGGGTCAATGTCGGGCGGTAGAGTTTGGATAAAATAGTGTGGGAGTTCACAATAGTCGAGTTTAAACATTTTCCAGAGGCACCTGTTGACAAATAGTTTAGGGCATGGTGTCCTGCTCTTGACTGCCCATGTTCAAGACCTGCTGGGTAAACGTCTGGACCACGTCTTGGATTACTTGACAGATTA
>Ga0247765_1000213_pt1 | contig 46741 bp, 45 predicted proteins | sample UWRJL106311C6_FD_179949 | JGI IMG/M metagenome (GOLD analysis project Ga0247765, IMG submission 179949) | Plant litter microbial communities from Arlington Agricultural Research Station in Wisconsin, United States - UWRJ-L106-311C-6 | ecosystem: Environmental > Terrestrial > Plant litter >... | reverse complement strand
CGGGGAGCCAATCCAGTAGCGGGAGCAGGAGCCGCGGCTAGAATGGCGGCATGACAATGCATGCTCAAGGCGAGCGACGCAATAGCGTGTGAGAGCTTCATGCTTGGAAAAAAAAAAAACAGAACGTTTCCCGGATTGCCCAATTGAAAGATGTCCCGGTGGGTGAAAGCCACAATAGTTCGTCCCCTCCGGAGCGAGGGAGGGTGCGTCCCTTACATAGCCAAGAGACGGAAGCAGCGGAACGGAACAAGCGGCATGGTCTTGGGCAGAAGCTTAGCTTTCCTCCAACTGCACTGCCGAGGGTTATTAAAATGACATATTGCTGCTTGCGTATGCCAGTTTACTATAGCATAGCCGTCAATCCCTCTCACCAGGAGCGGCCGGAAAACCACGAGCAGGGCACGTTTGACATTTGCGGGGGTCAAACGACGTGGTTGGTCCGTGTTGCGGGGAAGGACTCTTTTCTTGCTGGGGCATATATAGCAAATAATTGCGGTCGACCTTTTCAGCTGATCTCCATAGATCCTCACTGCTATAGTTTTGCTATTGATAGGGACGATCAGTACCGAAAAGAATTCGGACAGCCTTCCGGCTTGGCAACATCTGCCAATGACAGACTTGCAGTATGACAGCCGAAATCCGGGGTAATTTTCCGACGAATACAACCGCCTCCGCTTGCAAGGCATTTCCTACACATTGGGTGCAAATTACGTCCGCTGATTCCACTGGCTTAGCCGAGGACGGGATATGAGCCTCATTTTGTGAGGGGTGGATTACAACAACACGTACCTGCATGTCGTGAGGGGTATTTGTCTCCGTGACGGTACTTGCAAAGATATTGAAAGGCCTGTGAGTCACTTGCACCGCCAACCGCTGCATGTGCGGACTTGATACGTCGAGATTTTTAACGTCCTATTTCCACTTGCTGAGAAATCGCCGTACAGACCGCGAGAATGAGGACTTTTCCTTCCGAGGACGAGCATCAGGTCGCGGTTTGTCTATCGAGGGTTCGGTAGGACACGAGTCGACCTGGCTGACACCGGGCTCTGATGCAAAGGGCGAGGTTGTAGGAGAGGACGGGAGTAGAACGGAGGATGATGATATCCCACCCTGGGGCGGCCTTGCCGGCGTCGCGAGCGTCTGCTGGGGAGTGTGTGAAGAGGAAGGGGCTGGAGCCTCGCATCTGCTCGAATGTGTCTTGCTAGATGCTGTTACGTCGAGAGGTAACACGCGGGGCAGCACTTTAGTGTCGAACCCCTCAGCGTCAAACAACTTAACCGCGCTCGCCCAATCCGAGTGCGATGCAGCCTTGATACGTCCGCCATGTTGGCTGAGGATTAATGCAACGCGGTAGTAGAAGCGAAGACTTTCTGTCCGGATGTCCTTGTCTCGAACTGATGTATATTGGGGCCAGCTCTTAAGTCGCCGTAACAGCAAATAATCGAGAGGGGTTCGGTTTCGGGAATCGAGCTCATTGACGTTGATACCATGCTCGAGGAGCCAGGTCAAGGTTATCGGGAGTGCCACATGGATGGGCCGACATGTGTCATTATCAGCTCGATTTTTGGGACTGCACCAGAGCCTTTGGTTTTGGCCATGGTGGCCGTGCTCCAAAAGCAAGGCGGCGAGTCGGTCCAGGCCATCAAGACTGTCTTTTTGCCATATCCCGAACCAATACCAGTTCAGGTCAATCTCAAAAATCGATGACAAGACGTCAGGTTCGGTGGAAAATGCGTATCCATGCACGAGAAAAAAATGGGCGGTCAATAAACGCTGCTGCGCATATGAATCCTTGGATCCGAGACAAGCCGCCGTCAGCCGGAGCAGTCTGCTGGCGTGCTGACCCTCGCGAGCAAGAAATCCATGGTCTTGAGTTACCGAGTCCCGCAGGTACAAGCGAAGCCGGAAATAGGTGGCAAGCCCCGCGTGGGTCCGTATCAGCGACGGAGCGAAGGGGTTGGGCATCATGTGACCGCCCGAATACATGATAGAATTCACCAGGCCGGATCCAAAGCCAAGAACGGCATGGTTTGGGACACTGTCGAGAAAAGTCTTGCAACTCCTGCCCGTTGTCTCCTCTGCTTCGGCTCCGTGGTCCAATGATGGCCTCAGTGCGTCCATCATGTCGCTTTGGTGGACTCGCAGGAGTTCTTCGTCTAGTCGGAACGTAAGGAGTGACTTGAAGTGAAATGAGTGGCCGTTCTCATATGTTGCCTTGGCCATAGCTCCCAGGACTTGGTCTTTAAAGTCGAGCTTCACGACAAATTCGTAGACTGTCTGGTGCATTAGCTGTAGGGTTGGTATCGACGGGTCCGAGGTCAGCAATCCGTACGCCATGGAAACGAGTCCCCCGCCCCAGAGTAGGACGCTCCGCTCCGACTCCTTGTTGGTGGTTCCATAGCCACGAGAAACAATTTGGCTGAGCACCTCCCGCGCCGAGGCATAGGTCGGCGAGTCAGAAATAAGCGTTGTCTTCCACAGATAATGAAGACCGAGTTCCTTGACATTTCGAGCTCGGACAACCGCTTCCAGCAGGGCGTAGGTTTGCCATCGTAGGCTCTGGGGAATGCGCTCGATTATGAAATGGTAGTACTCCGACAGCTCGTTTGGTACCGAGCGCAGCAGGCCTAGCAATTCTTGAAGAGTGGGAGGCTTTTCTGCCCCGAAGGCGGCGACAATTTCCTTCAAGATCAGATTGGCCCAGAGAAAGACCCCTGATGCTCGGATGACGATCTCATCCGCCAGCCTCGGGATAACCTGATGATGGGAGGGGTTTAGACTATCCACGAGATTGGTGGTGCAGAAATAGCGAATGTCCGCCTTGGTGAAATTTTCCACAGAGAGACTAAGCTCGCCGCCAAAGCTGGTAACAAAATCCTCCCAGGGACGGCTGGAGAAGCAGAGCTTTGTCGTTGTGAGAGACCCACGTGGTTTCTTAACCAGGTATTGGAGGAAGCGGCATATGTAATCGGGCGGACCATCAAACTCATCGAGCGCGTCAAAGAAGAAAACGATGCGGATGTCGACTTGATTTTGGCGCAGGATGGCCCGGAGAGCAGCCTCAAGGCGGGATATGGACCACAATGTCCCTTTGCGCACCTTGAACGTGGATGATTCCAACAACGAGTCCAGTAAGGGTTGAGTATCCCTTGAATCCGAGAGGCGTTTAACAATTTGGCGTAGTACGCTTTTCATCAAGCCTTCCAATGTCTTTTGCATCGATGTTCCGCGATAGTTGAAAAAAAAACCGGCTGAAATCTGGAAGGACGAGTCATCAAAACTGTGCGAGTATTGCCATGTGCGCTTGTCGGTGTAAATGAGCTTCATAAGCGTCGACTTGCCGGACCCGGGCTTTCCGTTGATCCAAAATATGCCGTCATCTCTCCTGAGCTAGGAAGTGAAGGGTTCGTGCTCGTAAATCCACTCACACGTGTGACCGAAGGGTTTGGCGATCAGGGCGAGCCGTACATCAAGATCGGGAGAATCCAGGGAGACCAGGAAGTCTAGGAAAATATGAAAATTGAGTCATTCTCAGCCGGGACCAACCTATGCATATGAGGAGGGTTCATACCAGACAGCCGGCGCCGACGCCGCTCTACTTTCATTTCCTCGTCGGAGCCATGATAACTGGCATTTGGAAATCCGGCCGACTGAGAAATGGCCCACAACCCAACCTCAGTCTGCAGGCCGACCCCGTTGCCGACGCCATGGGGCTCGGATAGGCCGCAGACATGGCGCAGGTATTCAATGATGGGGCTAAGGTTCGGGTCGGAGCGGGTGAATTTGACTATCTCGGAGTGATTTCGCCCAATGGGGTGAACGAGGGATCCTGGCTCCTGGACCCTATTGGCGGTAGCCGAGTCCGGATCGACGAGAATCGAGGGCGGCCCATCTAGCTGCTGTGTCTTAATGTTGAAGGTTGGTGATACCTCGGTTTCAAACATCCAGTAGAATGTCATTTCGCCCAGTTCGCCAATGCCTGAAAAGGAGCGCTCGAGGCGGTTGAGATATCCCCACTTGCCCGAGTCGCGTGAGAGGTCTTGGACAAGATGCTCAATGAAGCTGCCTCGAACAATAGTGAGGAGGTGCGTTTGATCCATGCCAAGATTTGGCACGCCGAACATGATTGCGCCTCTGCAGCGGGACAGGATCTTGCGCTCCAGCGAGTTATCGGGAGAGTTGGCGAGTCGGCAGAGAGCATCCTTCAACACAATGCCGCCGAGACTGTGGGCGAGGAAGACGAGGGGTTTGGCGTCGTCCAAAGCTCCACCGTTGGCTCGGATATGGGAAATAAGGCTGACTGACAGGTGCGGAACGCTCTGGAAGGAGTTTGAACCCATGAGTCTAGTGTCATAGCCGTATATAATGGCCCTTGTTCCACGGACATAGCGGGGGACCTCGTCTCGAATCCACAGAAAGGCTTTATCTTGGCCGCGTGGTTGCCAGGAGCCGAGTGGGTGGCCAGCCAGACCTGAAATGGCGATGCAATCGGCGATGTGCCGCTCAGGCTCCACGTCGTTGAGGGGAGTGAGGCCAATGAAGTGGACATCGAGTACAGGGCCGTCATTGGCGTCGAGCAGCCACTCATTGCGGCCCTCGGGGGAGCTGGCCAGCAGGGAGGGGATATCGAGGAACATGAGGGTTGCGACCTTGGAAGGGGGGAGTTCCCAGGGTGTCAGGGTGGTGGCGAGAGAATAGACATTGATGTTTTCGGCCGCCATGTCCACGGCCTGCGCGACCAGAGCTTGAACATGGCTGAAGGTGGCGACTCCATTTGGAATCCTCCTCAGGCGGAATACCGTCCGTTTCCAGTCCGGTGCCATCGCCTCAAGTACCGAGGGACCTGAGGTTGTGATGATGCAAGGACCAAAAGACGAAATTGGCTCGTAGCCCAACTCAGCCGCAAAGCCCCGCGAATGCGGCAAGGAGGGGTTTGACGAACCAATTGCAGGTCACATGATGGACGCCAATGAACTCGCAGCGCTTCGCGGGCGCTTAGGATCACGTCCGCTGGCATTGGCCACGAACATTACCAGCATCGTCGCACGGCCAATTGAGCGATCACATGCCCATCTCGGTCAATCCATCGGATTTTCATCGAGAGACAGTGCAAGTCAAATGCAGGGAGTCAACTGGGAGCTTGCGGACGACTGGTCGCGCCATGCACTGCACTGTGACGTGCACACGAGGGATTGTGACAGTGACGCGACGGCAATCGCAGGTGGTTGAAAATGGAGCGTTCCATAAAGTGGACTGCCGTTGCGGTGGGCCACAATACAATTTCCCTGCGGGCTGCCCCAGCGCGCCTTCCATCTTCGAAACTAGAAGGCAGGAAATTTGTTCCTCCATCGCCGCCAGTCCGAGTCCCGGGCGTGAGAAATCGGGCTGAGGTACAAAGTAAGTTAGGGAAAAGAATATAGGATTCGCCACCATTTTTTTTTCCCTGCCAGGGTCTGAGCTTGCTGTGATACGGCAAATATTACGACTTCATCCTCAGCATTTTCTTTTTATTTTTAAGGCCCGCGCGCAGCGAGGGTCATGGGCCAGAGAATGTCTAAGGTCTGAGAAAAGTTTAGGCAGGTACCCCGATGACGCTGTCCAAGAACATCAAATGAGCCTCATGCCCGGGCTCCGAGCCAGTCCGACAGTCCGCAAATCAGCACCACGCAAGTCAGTCGCTGCCTCCAAATCGGCAGCTGATGTATTATTTATGGCGAGACCAAGGGCATCGTTGATACCAATCCGCCCGACTCTTCTCAGCTCTTCACTTATCAGCGCTGGTTCTCTTTCTTGACTCAACTCGTCGCAGAGAGCTGATTGGGTCTTGTGGACCCTTGCTCGTTATCTCAACAACAACAACAAGAAGAAGCTCAATTGGACACATATCCTACACGGTACACGATGCCGCCACCAAAACTGTCCATCCTGATCACGGGTTGCTCGCCTGGCGGAATGGGTGCAGCTCTCGCCACAACCTTCCACAAAGCAGGACACCGTGTCTTCGCCACGGCACGCAACCCCTCCAAGCTCCAGCAGCTCGCTGATCAGGGAATCGAAACAGTAGCCCTCGATGTGACCTCGCCGTCTTCCATCCAGTCCGCCTTGTCCAAAGTCTCGTCGGCTCTGTCGGGCAAACGGGGACTCAACATGCTCATCAACAACGCGGCCGGCAGCTACACGATGCCTGTGGTGGATGCGTCGCTGGATGAAGCCCGGGCGCTATTTGACGTCAACGTCTGGTCGCATCTCGCCGTGACGCAGGCATTCCTACCTCTTCTGCTCCAAGCGGCCGACGCGAACGTCCGAGATGGTTACGCGGCACAGGCCATGATTGTAAACCACACATCCGTCGGATCACTCGCCGCCCTCCCCTTCCAGGGCATCTACAATTCATCCAAGGCCGCGCTGGCCATGCTCACCGAGACGATGCGACTCGAACTAGCGCCTTTTGGGGTCAGTGTTATTGATCTCAAAACAGCAGGGGTGTTGACCAACATTATTGCCAACAATAACGTCAACTCGCGGGCTGGACGACTCCCCGCCGGATCTATCTACGAACCTGCGCGTACCGTGGTCGAGGAGGCTATGAGTCAGGAAGGGTTGAAGGACCGCGGCATCACCCCGGATCAGTGGGCCGCTGAGGTGGCCGGCTTGCTGCTCGGGAAGAATCCTCCAGCCGTGATTTGGAAGGGTGAGGGCGCTTTGCTGTCGCGTATGGCTGTCAGTATTCCTGGTAAGCCGTTTGAGGGGATGCTTAAGAAGATGACCAAGTTGGATGAAGTTGAGCGGTTGATTGGGGAGAGCAGGAAGCGGGTGCAGGGGTAGCTCAGGAATACCTGCAGATGCAGAGTTACAGCCAAACATTATGATGTGTATTAATCGAGAAATCAATGCCGTTTCCTATTACATGTCTTGTGTAACCTTAACCCGGCGGTTCATCCCATCCCTGCAGTAGCTCGCCCTTGATGTAGGATTATACTGGACTACCAACCAGGATCTGGGGAGGCACATCGAACTATTGATTGGGACCTCACTTGGGGCTCTTCCCGGAATAGCTCCAAAAGTACCTTACCTATGCAAGACATGGCGACTAGGTAGGTAGGTAGGTAGGTTTCCCCTGCTCGGACACCGGGACTCCCCGCATGGTGTACCCGTCCGATCCGTGCAGTCACCTACTGTGTTTGAACACCAATGTTACATTATCTCGTCACCTGCAGTCAGCTAGAAATGAATCCGTCAGCATTCGGATGGCAATGACACGCGTGATGGCACATCTCATCTTACGAGCCGCCCGACCGCTCCGCTGGGACCAATCATATTTGTCAGTATCAAATGCAAGGGAACCTCAACATTCTAGTGTATGACGGCAAACAAATTTGCCACGGACCTTGCATGTGCGCACGCATGCTTACAGCGGGATTGTAGTGTATAACTCTGCAATAATTGACTGCAACTAATTCTAGAATGGAAAAGAATTCAATAATGGAGGGTTTGATGATGCAACGTCAAAGGCGCGCTACCATGACGCGTCGGACTTGGGCAAGTACGAGGTTGATGACCTGTCCGAACACTCTGTGGGTATTGTGTAGCTATAAGACGAGGGTTCCTATGCCATCAGCACCCCCCTCCATTGCATCCCGTCTTCTTGCAACCACAAAGTTTCGTCAATTTTGCAGGATCTTGGACAGAACGTGCAGGCATCATGAAGTTTACTTTTCTCTCCGTTTTGGCGTCCGTTCTGGCCGTGGGTGGCTCCCTCGTCGCCGCTGAACCGCAGGGAGCTCCCGCTGCCAAGCCACCGCCGGGCCCGCCAGGCCCACCTGGTCCGAAAGCACCGCCAATGCAGTACCTCTACACGGTCAACATTACGGGCGGCGAGCCGGCTATTGTCGGCCAGGGGCCAAAGGGTTTTCGAATCGTCGTGCCGATTCTGAGGGGAAACTTTTCCGGTCCCAAGCTAAAGGGTACCCTTCTCCCAACTAATTAACTAAAACATCCCACGTTGCCACTGCTAACATGGCAAAATAGGGACTGTCCTCCCCATTGGCGGAGACTGGGCCCTCATCGACGCCAACGATGGCGCCAGTTTCAACGGCACCGTCATTCAAGATGTTCGCCAAACCTTCAAGACCGACGATGGCGCGTACATTCAGGTTTTCGAAACAGGCAGCACGCAATCTGATGGTACAGCCTTTGTTCGGTTGACCTACGAGACGGGTAGCGAAAAGTATTACTGGTTGAATAGGGTGGTGGCCATTGGTATTTTGAGACTGGTTACGCAGAGTGATTTGACCATTGATGTTTGGATGGTGAGTATCTTTTTCTCAGAGAAGGTGATGATGAGCTATGAGCTAACGTAGGGTAGATGACGCCGCCTTCTTGATGACGCAGTGGTTGGGATAACAATATGCAATCTGGATATGTTTTTAATTAGGTGTAGGTTCTACGGTAGTTTCGGTCACAAATCACTTGGTCTGCCTGGACTGTGTTGTCTGGCTATGTGGGGGGAGGACAGGATGGCCACTGTGATCGCTGCCGTAAACTCAAACTTTAAAGTTTACGGGTTCCGCAAATCCTGAAGCCAAGTTTAATGACAAGTAGCCCTGTTTCATTACGACCACCGTGTCGAGTTAAAAATATATATTTATACCTCTATAGTCACCCCCATAACCTTTTTTAACCAAGTCCGGATTAGTCGCAGAACCTGAGCCGAGGGTGAGGCGTAGCGAGCACCTCCCTGAGCCGAGGTGAGTTCAGGGAGGTGATGTTTGACCCGGCTATAGTTACCATAATCTAAAATAGGACGTGAGTTACGGACCCAATTTTGGGACACCAGTCCACCGCCAAGTACTACCGTTTTCCTTTACCCATACAAGCAACGACCGTTAAAAGACCCACTGAAACTACCGTTGGTTCTTAGAGAGTAACTCTAATGTGCCCCGAGTTGGATTCGGTTCTCCCTACTGCAGATATAACATTTACTAACACAAACTAACTATATTGTGGAAAGGGAGCATCGGAAATAGCAGTATATAGAGGTGGAAAGTGGAAGCAGAACAGTACGTAAAGGAAGAAGGCCGGGGATAGCGTAGCAAATTAACTGTTAGTTACCCTAACGTTGCTATTTCACTCCTTAGTAATGGAATAAGTATGTCACGGCACCAAAGGACGCAATGCGTAAACACCACAAAAGAGGAACGTTGTGCAGTCAGGGCACTGCACCGTAGTCCTTCTACATCTAGCTGCGTAGTCACAGGCAGGCAGCATCACCGTACCGTGACAAAGTACCAGCTATCTAACCCGGAGTATAAGATTACAACGTATAAACCCAACGAGATTACTACGGATGGAATAGTGTGACAACTTCTAGTAGATCTAACTGAAAGGACTAGCTAGAAGTACTGGATGCGAGTGGAGTGGGGCAATTGATTGCTACCGGAGATTGTTGCAGTCAAGATGATGCACAAGTAGTGTAATTGACGTTACTGCCGTAAGCTAGCTAGCTGACAAAGGGAGAGTGCTGTCGAGCTGTATATATAATCCTTGCGCCGATGGGCTGATGAAGCCTGCCAGCTCATCGGCCTCCTCCTTAGTGGCCCTTTGGCCGCCAATAGGCTGATGGGACTCATCGGTCCATCGGCCTCCCTTTAACTGATCCTTCCTAATCGATGTGGCCCATGTGCTGATGGATCTTCTGATTTGCTAGTTCGTTCTGCAACTGCTTTTAGCGAGTCAGTCAGGGCACCCGTTCTTAGCCCCACAGTACCAGCACCGTCCCTGGTTAGCTGGTTCCGAAGTGGGAACCCCCCAAGTGGGTGCAAGGAAAAAAGAGACTGCAAAACAATGCACGTGGACCTTGTACTAACAGCTGCTTACCAACTCTTTTATCTTCCACCACCCCACCCACAACCAAGCCTACAATAGTGGTAAAGTGATTGGTGAGCCGAGAAGGTTATCAGGAGAGAGGATGTACTAGCTACTTCTGTGATAGTAAGGTCCCCAAGTTTGTTAGGACGAAGTTGTCAGATGACTGGCAATAGTACGAAAAAATACCACTCTTTGCTAGGGATCTTGGTGGTAGTGGTGGTACCGGCAAGGTAATGAGTCTCTTTTATTTTAGCACCGGCTTGCCCCTGTATCGATAGGTCGGAGGCGCCGGATTAGCCTGTGCTCAAAACGTGACAAATAGGTTCTATGGACGATAAAATTACTAGGTAACTGTCAGAAACGCTACACCACTGTTGTGGTCACTACCAGAGCGACCAGAAAGAAGTTTAATTACTTAATTCTGACGGCTCTCTGGCGAGGCTAGAGAGCCATGGGGGACCAATTCTGGGCTACCTCGGCTAGAATTGAAGCGATTTGGTAGGCTGCGCCGCTGTCTGCTGAAAAATGGTAATTGAGGTGAGCAAAGGTGAGCCAGCCTGAGCGAATCCTGAGTAGGGACTGAGCTGAGCCTGAGCCAAGGTGAGCAACGTCGCGTGCTTAAGGTACGAAAAAGGAAATTTCGTCTGCCCAGATTCGTCGCACACAACAGAAAGAAAATAAAAAACCAAAAAAGCTGCCCCCCCCAGTGCCACAGACTTAACACATCCCAAATGGCCAACCGCATCCCAGGCTACTTCCTCACCCCAACCAACGACCTACCCCCACCGCTCTCCGGCCCGCTCCGGCTCGGCAGCATTCTCAGCTCGGTAAAAACCCCCGCGCGCCCTCTCTACTCGCCCCCGGCGCCAACCGCAGACGACGTCTTCTCGTCGGAGCAGCGCCGGTTTGAATTCTCCACCGACCAGCTCCGCGCGAGGAAGTTTGGGCTCTTCACCCGGTTTCTGAGCGTGGTGCTGGGGATCGGGGTGGATGCCGTGGTGGGGTGGGAGACCATGTGCGTTGAATTCTTTACTTCCTACAATATCTAGGTGCCGACATGTCTGGTACCGCATTAATATCTTCAATAAGCTGCAGTTCGTTTTACGAATGTCGCCTGACCTCAATCTTGTAGCAACAACCACCGCCTCGCCTTCGACACCCTAGAAACAATCCAGTTCAACCCCCCACCCGACCTCCTCCAGCGCTGCTGGATGCTGAGACTGCTGGTGCTAACGGCAGTGGGATTGGCTTGAAGATTGTGTCATGTGAGGAGGTGGATGCTGACAAGGAGGGGCTGGAGGGGGAAGTGCTGATGGAGGGGGAGGAGACGGTGGTTTGTGTCCTCCCGTCTGTTTGATGCGCAAGAAGGGATCAGGAAGGAAGAATGTTATCAGTTTCATTTCCATCATGTTAGATAATTATCTGCATCCCTGATCTGTGATGGGATGAAGCCCCTTCTACCCGCTCAACAGATCCCTGAGTGCCAAGTTGATAAAGTCCTTGTTCTTCCCAAACAGGCTATCGGAATAAAAGCTTATATCGACAAAGTGGTACCCATCTCTCGGCTTATATGCGCCGCTTCCTGTCCGCTTCTCTGCTACACGTGTCAAGGTATTGATCCGCTTATGGCTTTTCAATGCCGATACCCACTCCGGTATATGGATTGGTGTATTGAAGTAAGAAAGAAGGCCGCAATTCCGGTTATGATAGTGTCGTATACGAAGTGCCCGATTTGTGCTCCACACATCTGGGGTGTTGGCCCTCTCGTCACACTGTTGCACTGGCCATGCGCTCTCTGCCTCTTCGCCGACCGTTGCAAAGTTGATGTCCTCTGGAACAGCGGTCGGGCTGAAGGGCGAACGGTTCCCGTTGGTATCAGTCGAATGCACGGCTATGACGATTCGTTCTCGCCCTGGGAATGACCGGCCCGTCTTGCCACCGTTACTCGACGCAGCTTCAAAGAGAAGTACGCCGCGAGAATAGGCTGTCATCAGTGTTGCCTCAATTTCGTTGTAGCAAGCTCGTTGCAGGCCTGACGAGGCAGGCCGCGTCCAAAGGCTCGTCTCTGCCAGCGGTTGTCTGCGAGAAACACGCCGACTGAGCCTGGGTCAATTATGCAGCGTCTCCATGTCTAGGTGACAACCGTCTCAACCGTCTCGACCGTCCCTCCCTTTACAGGCTTCCACTCCACAAACGCCGCACCGATGACGCTGATGCAACCCATAGCCACAAAAACGACGAAGGTCTTGGCAAGAGCATCGTTGTAAGCGAGTGTGACGCCCGGCAGCAGTTCTGCAGGGACGATATGCTGGAAGCTTGTCGCGCCGATGGCCAGAATATCGAGCGAGTTTCCGACTTCTGGAACATAGAGCTCGACATACTCGACCAGTTTGTTGGTAAATATGTTTTGCGCAATAGACACAAAGATAGCGCCGCCCAGCGCCTGTGTGAGTACGATGATAGCGGTTCCTGTGGGTATATCCTCGATGTCGAGAATAGCCTGGGTGACTATGAGTGGTTGTTGCAAGCCGAAACCAAGTCCTACCCCAGCTATGATCTGATATCCAATCCACTCGCGTGAGGGTGTATCCGGATGGAAAGTTGTAAGAAGCCCGTAGCCGACCGAAACGAATATTCCACCCGCCAGCATCCACGGGGTGCAGTAGCCTAATAAAGTGACGGCCCCACCCGTGACGATAGACATCAGAACGTACGTGATAATTATGGGCAGATTCATGACACCAGAGGCAATAGCAGTCGCCCCCTTAACGGCTTGGAACCAAATCGGCAGATAGTAGATGGGTCCATATAAAGCGGCGCCGAAGCAGAAGCTGAACAGACACGAGGCCCAAATACTGCGTTTGAAGAAAATGCGTGGAGGGATAGTAGCAAGATCTTGCTGCTTATGCTGGCTGAAAAGAAAGACGATAATAAGAACGCCGGATAGGCAGAGTGAAAGGATGACAGTCCAGCTCCCCCACTCATAGGTAGTGCCGCCCCATTTCAAGGCGAGGAGAAGACAAAAAATAGCGGATATGAAGAAGATGGTTCCAAAGGGGTCGAACCGCTTGATATACTCGGCCGGGGAATCGTAGGTCGCTACCACGCGCCTTGGGTCGGTAAACAAGAGCGCGATGGCAAGAACGGTGATGGCGCCAATCGGCAAGTTGTTGTAGAAACACCACCGCCAGGTGACCTTTTCTGCGAAAGCGCCACCCAGCAGCGGTCCGGACACCGAGGCAATACCTGCGACTGATTAGATTTTATCCGTCGAAAGCTTCTATCTATACCTTGAATGATGCCAAACTTACCGAACATGCCCCCAATCAATGCGCTGTATAGCGGGCGTTTCTCCAGCGGCACCGAATAAGCCAGAATAATGAGAGCGCCCGAGAAAATGGCTGCCGATCCGACGCCGGTAATAGCCCGACCTACGATCAAGGTAGTGCTGTTGTTCGCGACTCCGCTTATCAACGAGCCCAGCTGGAAGATTCCAGTGGCGATAAGGTAGGTTAGTTTTATACTGAAGACGCCGTAAAATCTGCTGACGAGAAGCTGCAGCGAGGCGGTTGGTAGAAGATATGCTGCACCAAGGTTAGACAATGCGAGGTAAGATGGAAATATATATGTAGCACAGGAGATAAGTACCATTTGCATACCAACCAACATCTGGCAAGCTTTGAAATTGATCCGTAATTTTCGGAATGGCGGTTGCCAAAACGATGTTATCGAGGGCCACCAAGAAGATATTGAGACAAAGGGCTAGTATGATCAAGCCTAGTTTCAGGCCAGCGGGGTATTCAATACCATTCTCGTGTGTCCGTGTTTGCTGTGTGCTCTGGCTGGCATTAGAGATGGCTGTGCCCTGGCGCATCGGCGGGACTGCTAGAAGTTGAAGAAATTAGTATATTAGTAATGCTTTGCGTTGCCAACATACCATCGGGATTTCCATCGGTATTCCGATCAGGTTCTTGCGGGATTCCTGGCGGATTTGTCTTACATGGCATGGACGATATGTTCTTTTCTGAAGTCGAAACATACGTTGAGCTGCCTGCGCCGTCCGAGGAGTTCATCCGGCAGTGTATATCTGCTAGCTTTGGGTAGATGGAGGAAATCAATGCCCGGGCCGTCCATCCTGGGTCATCAGTTCGGTTTAGAAAGTTTCGTATTTGGTTGCCGTCTCGATGAAGAACACTTCCCAGCTGCTTCAATCCTAGCGGAGATGCCCCAAGTTCTCTGAGCGCTGTCTGTAAAACCCGTGCAAGGGGATCTACATCTGCCGAGGCAGTTAGGACTGCTGGTGAAAGCGCGTTTGCCACCGCCTCGTCTGCGGTGATAGATGAACCTTCACGGTCGTCCACGGCCACCTCTAGCCAGCATTGCAGTGGGGAAGGCAGCGAAATGTCGTGGAGTTGGTGCGCTTGGGAAACGATTTCCGTTTTCTGCACAGAAAATGGCACAATGTAGATCTGATTCGTCGAAATCGCCCTCACTATTCCCACTAATAGACCTTGCTCATCGATGACCCAGGAGCCGGAATCTCCTTTCCGTAGGATAGGTTGATCAACAATGGCCGTCCAAATCTCGTCAGCTGGCCCTCCATGAATTGACAGGAAAGAGGGGCTTGATAGTAAAGTTGCCGTGGACAGCTTGGTGAAACCCCCGAGCACGAAGACTCTTTTGAGTGTTGGGGTCTTGATGTAGTCCACAATGTAAGTCTTCTTTCCCTCTTTTGTCGAAGGTCCTTTGAATCTGCCCGATAGCAGGTCTGTGGGCACGGCATTGGGGAGGCAATGCCGCCCTGACATTGGAATCAATCGCCAGTCGTCCCCCGCCAGACCTGCCGATGTGGTGTTTGCGCTGAGTGAATCCCAGTGGAGTCTCGAGATACTCGGGGCCTCCGAGTCGTTTGCTTCAGGAGTCTTCATCTCTTCCAGTAGGTCCAAGATTAAGGGCGATTCGACATCCTCATCGTACTCGCCTTCCATGAGTGTGCTATCTCGGGATGATGCAGCGCCGCTGGGCTGGGCTCGATTCTCGGCTTGATGAGAGGTGCTGATCGCAAAGAGAAGTCCGCCGGCGTTGACAACGCCCCCAATAGTTGACTGGTACCCAGACGCACCTGCTGTCATGGTGTGCAGAGCCGCCCCGCAAAGTGTTTCCCCGAGCCAGCTTGGCTGATACTCATGCACCTGTTCCGCCTCCTTGGCCACGGTGTTGATGAGACTTCTGTCGTAGGAAAGTCGCAATCCAGGGTAAAGCCGACGCACAAAGTCCCTCGACATTACTCGATGAAACTCCTGGATATCCTTGTCTGTCTGTAGGCCTCGAATGCAGATACTGGTAGTTCCCTCGATGCGGCCATGTGTGGTTGCGCCAGAGCCCTGCTGCTTTGCGCCATCCTTCCTCAAAACAACAAGCTCGAAACGCATACTAGGCATTGGCCGTCCACGGAACCATTCCATGCGGACTCGGTTGAATTCGCGCTGAAACTGGTGCAGCTTCTGCTTATCGGACTCGGTGAAATCTACCATCGGGTCCGCCTTGAGCCCCAAAGATGATGCAAGCACAAGAGTTCTCAACCTTTCCGGGATACTAAGTCGAACCTCGACGGGAATCTCGGTCGCTGGCGCTGCTTGGCTTCGCTGTTGCGTGGCCGGGTCTTCACGCAGGGTGGACCCGCCGGTTCCGTGCGAAGCCGCAGAGACTGGAGTCGTGACTGGTGTTTCTGTGCCTGCATTTGCTTCGGAATCGGTTGTTGTCAACTGTCTAGGTTGAGATGCTATCCCATTCGGCAGTGAGGGGGGCGACAGTTGGTGAAGGGGACGAGAATCAGAACGGCGTGACCATGGCCTCAGCCATTTATCGCGGCGGGTGCGCTCCTGAACAACTAGGTCGTGCCAGGCCGTAAGATCCTTAGATTCAGAAGTTGTCTTTGCCGAGGGGCTCGCCAAGAGGACGGGGACGCTCCCATTAGCCCCGAATGATTGGGCTGGAGGCGGCTGCAATAGTGTAGCCATGACTGCTAGAGCCAGAATGTTCCCGCGTCGCGCAAATCCATATTCCGGTCAGGTGTAGTTTGACTTGCACTGTGCTCTCAGGGGCGCAGAGCAGTGAGACATCTGAGCGGAAATTTCGTCGACGGGCGCATTAAGTTGCACGGCCGAATAGATTGGAAACGGCAATAAAAGCAAAGAATCTTGGTGGTTTCTATTGCCTGAAAGTGGTTGTTCTGCTCTTCCATCTCCTAGAAGCTCAGCTGGCATTGACCCCTTTTTTTTTTTTTTCCCTCACCGCCACTTGTCACTGCCTGGTTGTGGAGAAAGGCGACCACAGGCGCCAGGGCGTGGCCCGGGGGCGCAGGCAGCGTGACTGGCAGGGAAGTCCCGCTGCGTGTGAGGAGGGTCGCAGCAAGTCTGGACTGGACTTTTCTAAACAAAAATTGCTTTGCACTGCTCTATTAGATTATTGTGATGGAAGTGAAGCGGTCGGTTACCGTCTGGAAGACCTTGTTATTTGGTAAGGAGTTCCCAGGGGGAGACCCCCCTTCGCCTGCGGCGGGCTTATCGATAACTAAGCTTGTACTATTCTTATCTGTATTTCCTATCAGTTAATCCAACCCGCGGCTCCGTAATTTCCTGCTTACATAATTTGAGCAACCCGGCCTACTAAAAGTCTTGATAAAGCGCGGCTTTGCGCAGGCCCGCTCGATCATGCTCCCCCAAATCTCCCACAGGCCGCAGGCAAAAAGTGCATGCAGCCTGCCGATAACGTTGACCAACACATCCTTTGAAAGCGCCGGATCTATCAACCTACCCACCTAGTCATGGAATTGGCAACGTATCTTCGCAAGCAGCTCACAGAAGAAACCAAGATAAAAATTCTGAACAATTATGGGGTAGTCGCCAGCACCGTCAACCTCAAGCCGATGGCCCCTTACTTCGACTTCTATAAAAGAGAAATCTTGGCATCAACCATCCTTACGCCACCACCCATCAAATCGCACGAGGATGTCAGGAATATCTTTAAGCTAATGAAGACTAATCCTAATGACTCTAAAGATACGCTTTGCTCGCGCCACTCAGAGACAACTCCAGCGGCCTTCGATTTGGCTGTGCGTGCCATGTTGATGACGGCATGTAAAACCCTAGGTACCATCGGTGGTGATGTTTACAACCCAACCTGGAAATCCGAAGAGACATTGGAGTTGTTCATCGGCCGTGTCTACCCGAGGTTGTCAGCTCCGACGGGTGAAGCACGAAGTAGACCTATCTCAGCCTCAAAACTTGCGGCAGATTCTCTTGCACGAGATACTCGAATTACTATCCGTTATACCGAGCGATTGACAGACCACTTAGAGTTTCGGGTGGGGGCGGATTGGAAGACTCTTTACCTCTTCAAGTACCCGTGCTATCTGCGGATGTGCTTGGAGACGCTCCAAAAAGATAAACTCGGACTTAACCATACGACGGAGGAATCTCTCGCGTTGTAAGTAGCATGTCTGCTCCTTCTTGGCCAGATCTCAATGCTAAAGATTCCCAAGGGGCTGCCTTCCGCCAGACCTGCTAATCGAGACCCTGGCTACATACAATCTCATTTTCGCCGGTGTCGACGAAGGGTCCCAGGCCATGCTTGAGGCTGCTGCGAAACTTGATCCTGCATTCTTAGAGCCTTTCTCTGCCTATTCTTTCCAACACGAGACTCCGCGCGACGCCAGGAACCCCGAAACCATAGGCGACTTATACCAGAAGTTTCAGCGTTGGGGAGAGCGTCTGGAAATCCTATTTAGGGAGATAGAGTCCCCAACGCCTATAACAATGATCGAGAAATGGTCAGAAAAGAGAAAGAGCCCCCGATGGACGACTTGGTGGATTGCGGTCGGCCTCTTTGTGGCCACCTTTTTCGGAATCGCAGCCACGGTTATCGGCGCGCTGCAGGTCTGGATTTCTTGGTGTTCTTGGATAGACGATCCGACAGTATCTGGTTGTCCGGCCAAGCTAGTAAGGATTCCGCAGGCTTCCGCCCCATAGCATGCGTTGGGTGAGGAATTTAGACGTCTTCGGAGGTTTGACAGCGGATGCGTATTGGTGCTGGTACCTATGCTCCGTGGGTGTCCGAAACTAAGCTATTTGATACGAGAATTCGGACTGCCGAGCCCACCAAGGCTCAGAGGTTGCTGTGCGGCAAACTGAGTCGAAACAAATGTCTCGTTTGTAGGGCCAGCTGCGATCTTAGGTGCGAATTCACGCCCAAACCTCTGTTTTCTGATCCTAGCTGAGAGATGAGAAGAAAGTTACTAGGCGTATCCGTCGGGCTTCGTGTCACGGCACCGTGATGCTGCCTGCCTGTGGCTACGCAGCTAGATGTAGAAGGACTACAGTGCAGTGCCCTGACTACACAACGTTCCACTTTTTGTGGTGTTTACGCATTGCGTCCTTTAGTGCCGTGACAACCCCAAAAAAGCTCAAAATATTTATCAAATTATAAATAACCTCAAAGGAAAGGTATCACCTAATTACCATACAATTAAACACCTACTAAATAAAATTAGAAAAGCCTTAGATCTAGCCAACGTAAAAAAAGCGGGTTTGGAAACTGAAATCAACCGTTTAAAAGAGGATTTTTGAGCAATTAGGCCTCATACACAAAAAAGGGTCAAAAAGGCGCCCAACGATAAATTGCTAAAATAAAAGATATCGCACAAGCTAAAGAGGCCAATCGGGAACCCCCCATCCGCCAAAAGAGGGTAACCCAACAAAAAACCATACCAGCGGTTAAACAGGCTCAAGAAGAAATTATTCATAGGTTAAATCGGCTTCGGGAGGCTCAGGAAATACTGTAAACCTTTTTTTTATATACAAATTACTAGGAATGCGAGGAATGCTGCATTTATTATGCCCCTTGGTAGTGTGCGGGGAATGTCCGGAAAGTGGGTCGTCCGGTTTGGGTGTCGCGACCTCTACAGTCTGACTTGGAGACGGAAACTCCCAAGACTGGCGACACGGCCCAATCACCCAAGGATACCATTCTAGCTCTGCACCCCAAACAGCTTCCCAAGACACACAGAGCCGTCTTCCTAGCCGGTGACCGCATTCTCTTCAAGCACTGCCAAGCCGATGGCGGCGACAGATGGGCTTTACCCCACAGTGGCGCATGCTCCCAATGAGCACTTTCTATTTACTCTTGCCGGGAAGCTTAGCTTATCCGGTTGGTACAATTGGGTGGCTGATATTCTGGCTGAACGATACGATGTTAAGCGTGCCCGGGATCTGCAGCGAGAACTCGCAAAGGTGCTGGATCTCGGCCGCCACGACAACGCAAATAATCCGCCGTCGCATCCCATCAAGCGTGTCAGGAACTGTTGGATCTAAAATGCACCTGGGTGCTTCTCCGGCTTGAGGCCTATCCGCGGCTTTTCCCGGACCTGCCGGGATTCCGGTGGCTGGAAACGTAGTACCAGATCTATCGAGCACACCAAAGATCCGTCGCCGCCGTTGCCGTATACTCGCAGCTGGTGGTTGGGGGAGGGGGAATGCATTTGGTTCCACGCCAGCACCACGACTCGGAACTGGAGGAAGAGGAGGGGGGCAATGTGTTTTTCTGGCTTCCGGTGCCGGTGTTCCCGCTCCCGGTGGATGCGAAGTCAGTGGATTATTACGTATTCTCCGCCAAGCAAAAATGCACCTAGGTAATTACCTAGGCGGATAGGTAGATAGTGAGTGTGAAGGAAGCAAAAAAAAAAATCGAAAACGAAAAAAACACAACATGTTCAAGCTATCTCCACTCTAGACTAACTAGCAAACACGAAGAGAGGACAACTCTTTTTTTTTTCCTAACGACAGTCGTATAATTGCCGTAAGAGGTTAACCGTTTTCCCAGCACGAGCAGTAACCGTTGTAAAAGGCCAATAGCTTTTCCCAGGAAATAGGTTTAGCACTCAGAAATCATTTAATGAGGGACTGAAGAATGTGAAGCATCTGCCTATCAGTTCCTAGTACGTCAGGTATAATTCAATCCCAGAAGGTTTGCTAACGTGGGACTTGGTGAGTAGGTAAGGTAGGTATCTAGCAGGGGTGTGTGCATTATATAAACAGCTAGGAAGCTATGTGTTTTGCGAGGGTTCACGCCAGAATATATCTCGGTCTTGGTTATTAAATTCAAGGCCATGAAACTTCCTTTTGAGGGCATGGATCTTCCGTATTAAGGCCTCATGTTTCTATGAGCAAGCCCTGAAAAAATGGAGAAAATGCTGTGATGCCGTCGCCGGAGGAACTAAAAGTACGAGCTCGTAATTAGAAGGTATCTTTTTCTATGTGAGCCCCAGCGGGAGCTGGGGCGAGTTGTTGTTTTTATATACAAAGGAAATAGCTCAGCCACAGCTGAGAGCAAGCTCTTGGTCATAGGTGGCTCAAGTGGCTTGACTAGCTCCTTGGCACGACAAATGCCGCGTCATGAAAGAAAGGAAAACAAAGCACGTAACCCCCCCATCACATCTAAACAGTAATGATTACTAGATATCACAGCTGACCTCAATGCTAGCTGCAATGGGATGTCGGATAATCCAGTCATCGTACCTTAGGTACGGAAATTTCAGGAAGAATAACTAACTAAATTGCAGTTATGGTCACAAATCCCATTAAAACTAACAAATGACCTCAAATTTGTGGGCGCTTCAGCACTTAGATTGGCTCATCTTCGTCTACAACCACTCGCTTCTGGTTCTGCTTTGGGTTCTGGCTCAGATGCGGCATTCAATTCATCTGCAGGACCCCGCCATGTATACTTAGAGTGAGGCTGAAGCCAAAAGAGCCTGTTCTATATTGCGCGGATATTATATCGCCCAAGTTAGTCGCGGCCAAGCTTTTTTCCCTTCGGTTCTCCAACTAGACCTTTACATCAGACCCCTTATATCATAAAACGCGACCGATGCCCTAAATCTATTCTATGATGTGATTTTGGCTTCCTCTCCTTGAGCAGAGACACACTGATTCCAGCCAGGGTTCTTCTTAGTATATCGTCCACCATGCTGCAACACAAACTTCTCCCCCTTTTGGCACTCGCCAACCTAGCCAGCGCTTCCGTCGTCATCATACCCGGAGGAAATCCTCGGGCATGGCGTCCCCCCCCGCAATCCGCGTCTGTATCATCCGACGCGCTCCTCCGGTCGAGCTTGCCAAATGAATTCTACAACACGACGGCCAAAATCCTCATGTCAACTTATAACTATGACTACCCGTCCCAATCGCCAACAACAGACTTTAGTTCTGGAGAATATTATTCCTCTGGTGACAGTTTTGTTCGCGGAGCCATTCAAGCCTGGGGCCAGCATTTACATTTGGTCATACGACCCGACGAAGTCTGGTTTACAATTCTCACGCAAATGAATTTCTACATGCAAGCGAACGCAAACGACAAATCCGTTCGCGATCTATTCGTCGCGCATGAGGGACAGGAAGTTATTGTCGTCGAAGACAATACCTGGTATCAAGTCCTCCGGCGGTTCCAATTCGAGATCCAACGCCGAGTAAAAACGGCTTGGCTACTCGGGTGGATCCAGCCGGGATTTACGACGACAACCGAAAATGACATAATGACTTCGAATATCCTCATGATGGGGTTGATGAAGAGTTATTTCCGCTATGAGGGTGGCATCATTTGTGGTTTGCCCTCGGTGACTCTGCTCGGGTCGCTTTCCGATTGGGAAGGTCTTTTAGCCAAGGTAGAGCGGCTTCCGGAATTTGGAGACGATCCCGCGAGATATCGACGACGGCTCCGGCCGGTATTGACGCGTTTCGTGGAGAGCTATAAGAATCCCGACAGTCCGGCGACTAAAGAGTTTTGGAACCAGATCGCACGGGCGAATCGCGCCGGCGGGGAGTGCGGTGCGCCACCGGTGCGCATCTCCGGGTGGATTGGCGCGTTTTTCTACTGGGATCCTAGCGGAGCACCCTATGCACGCAGCGAGAGTGCGAGTTTGGAATTGGATGGGGTGCGGTTCCCCAGTTTGGACCCTCGGGATTTGCCCGTGGGCTATGCCGGTGCGCCCTTCACCATGCGTGATTTTGGCGGCATGGAAAAGTTTCCGGCCTATGTGGTAGCGGGCACACTGGGGAAGCGAATTCGCAAGGGAGCGCCCGAGGGGTTCGCCGAGGCGTTGCGACGGAACAATGGCAGTGAACAGTTTTTGGTCAACCAAACCGAACATGGGACATTGCAGGCCATGTCGGCTTGGATGTTCTATGGACCGGTGCCGGAAAACGCGACGACGGGGTTGATAAGAGGTGTGCAGCGGGATTACGAGATGAGGAACATGGACATTCTGTGTTAGGCAGGAACACTCTCTCTGTCGACCTTCGCAGGGACCGTTTGAACGCCAGCAAAAAAGTAGGGCAAAAAAATGATCGCGACGGGAATTGAGCCCGACGTGGGGGTCGAACCCACAACCTTGAGATGACGGAGTAACTCCTTAAGAGTCTCACGCTCTACCGATTGAGCTAGCCGGGCTTGGCCAGGCTTGATCGCTTTTGATTGTGGTGGACTTACAGGGGTATATTAAGGCTACGCTGCGCAATTCAAACAAATCCGCCATGTATGGTCCAGTTGCAAGTTTGCTTGCCCCCCAGAAAAAGCATCGCCTTTAACCGCCAAGCTACTTCGTATCCGGCTAAGTCATTCGTACTTCACTTCGATACCGGTAATTCGGCCAAATACATGTATTGTCCACCAACCTGCGCCGAGAGTTCCGCCGAATACCCTCTACTTCCTTGCCCGACATTTGCTGCTGCACTCGCCCGTGAAACTTGAATTGTGCGGTGATCGAACGAGCAAGAAGCACCCTTGGCGCAGCTGCCGTTGTCGAAATCCCGACAGGGGGCTCTTTTGGGGTGTTTTAATGGACAGACCCCGTTGTATCCGTCCTGACATTTGAAGCTCAAGCTGCACAAGTCATTGTTGCTCGCGACATGCATGTAATTGCTGTTCGGCAGCTCTTGCGGCCAAGGATGGGCTTTGTCGCATCCCGCCCTCGGACACGCCGTCCCTTTGGGACAGACTGCCGACTTGGGATGCCACTTTTGGCAGTCTCGTATCCCGCAATTCTTGCCATTCTCGCATGTTTCTGCTCCTGGGTGGAGATACCTCAAGTGGCAGCATGGTGTTCGACAACCGGATCCGTTCGGACACATCTTGGTCGGAGTCGGCCTCGCGGTCGCGGTCGCGGTCGCGGTCGCGGTCCTAGTCTGAGTTGAGTTGGAAGGAGTGGCAACAGCCGACATGGACCGGCGTAATTCGTGTACCATCTCGCGCAGCCTCGCTGTCTCTTGGCGGAGGGCCGCTACTCTTCTTGCAAACTGCGAGGCGTGCCTGAACTTCCAGCGCATTCTGTCCATGAATCCGAGGTTGCCGTGGCTGCTAAACGGGTATTTTCGACGGATCTGCGCCATGGCATCAAGTGCATCGCGACATGGTCGAAGGTGGGCGATCAGAGGGCTATGTGCGTCATGCTGCTGCTGGTTGTTGTTGACTGTGCGAGTCGAGTTTAACTGCTGATAGAATCGAAGCTCTGAGATGAGTTCGAAAACGGCTTGCTCGCCCGCTGAAAAGACACGTGGGGCTCGCGAGAAGTCGTTGGCAACCCCTTGGGCAAGGGACAAGAGGTTTGCTACGTCGCTTGTGAAGGGGATCGGTTGGTACGACATGGCAATAAGGGTTCCGAGTAAAGCTATGGGATCAATATGGAATGAGAGAAAGCGCGGAGAGAAATCTTCAAGCAAGCAGCAACAAGCAAGGGCCGATATCTAGTGTAATTATGTTATATGCATTCAACAGGAGCCTTAAGGCGAGCCATGTCTTAGGGAGTGTAGGACAGAAGATGCAGGGCTGGGGCTGGCCTCAGTCTCAGGTCAAGCTGCCTGGAATCTTATTCATGTACGGATACCCACCGAATATTGAGGGAATTTCTGTGCTGTGCCACACCTATAACTCGCAGCCCCTCCTGAAACATAATGCCACACGGGAAGTCCCGAGAGCCTATACGAGGCGCCTGATAATCGCCTTGGCTGCATTGGGTGTGATGGCCTCTGCGACGGCCCACAGATGTGGCCGTTCGTTAAATCAAGTACCTAGATAACCGCGCTAATAAGGTGGCAAAAGGCGTCCAAGGCGAAGAAACCAGGTTAAAAAACTGCGTGAAATAGACTTTTTGCCTAGAGTCCAAAGAAGAAAGATTATCAATCTGTTATGTTTAAACCAAGTCCACGCGCTTACATTGTGAAGCTGCTTTCTAGCCTGCCCCAGAACAAGCCCGCGTGATACTACTGTTAGCTACCTAGCTAAGTAGGTACTTAGTTACTTTTAGAGCTTGCGACGCCATCCCCTTTTCCACACATACACCCTACCCAGCCTAACGTATCCTATTGAACCATTACACCACGGGACGGCAAGCCTCAGCGCAACTGTATTCAATTCAATTTAGGGGCAAGACATTCGAAGCCGCCAGCCCGTTCAATTAGTGGCACGGCATAATTCACGATACGAACATGAACCTTCGCTGCGCCGGCGCCACGCAGCACTTTTTTGCTCAAGTTGCCACAGTGCCACCTACTTAACCCCTTGCCCACACCAACCGGGTGCAAAACGGGGGTAATTTCAAGTTCCCGCTCACAAGATGAAGATAGCGAGAGAAGGAGGGAGGGAGGGTCACAATATGGGACAAGGCTCTAATTTTATCCACAAAGTCTTCCAAGCAGCAAATCCGAGTGCAGCTTTCTGGGTGGTCCATGTTTCTCAACTTGGTTAAGGCGCTTTATCATCTGCCACATATTTTCTTTTTATGCGGGGGGGCGGGAGGGGTGCCACGTGTTTCTCAGAAGAGCTATACATTGGCGTAAACATCAAAAGAAACCATGAATCTCCTCCGAGTTGGGTTTTCTTTTTTGAAATCGGCGTGCTCCATATCGTCAAGAACGAGAAGATATTGCCATAAAGAACCTATCACCTCTTATGTAGTGCATGCATGCATTGATTCACAGAGTTTTAGGATGAACATAGTGTGTGGGTGGGTGTGTATTACCAGGCTCTTCAACGCTATCTTTGGAAACCCCCCCCGAATTAGTGAAAACTGGATATTTTTTTTCACTGAGCATATAGGTAAATACATGTCACAGGACTACAAGTACCTAGGTCGTCTAAATAGATGAACAATCCCAATGAAAATCATTGCTTCAACATGCCTATCCGCTTGAACGGCCGCTGGAATGGCCACTCGAACGACCACTCGAGCGACTAGAACTATGGGCAGAACGGTTGCTCGACGAGGACGAGCGGTTGTGGTTTATAACAATAACATTGGATCTTTTTCTCGATTTGGACTGATGAACGTAGAACCCGCTGGGGGTTGCTCCTGGGGGGGATGTTAGTGAAGCTAGTCGGAAGATATAGGATATCTGATGCGGGGGAACTTACTACCAGTCTTGTATCGGTCATCGTAATTGTAGGCTGCACTGGAACTGGCAGTTCCAAGGCCATTCCAGTCGTAGTTGCTTTGTGAGCTCGATCGAAACGTCGATTTCCCGCTTCTGCTGGAGGCGCGTGAAGCGTCGTTTATTTTCTTAGAAGAAGCGTCCATGTCGGGATTGTTCTTCGTGCATCCCGGAGCAGACTCTGCAGTAGGTGCGCCGGTTGGCTCGAGAGACGCGGCTGGTCGTAAAGGCTGGGCATTTTGTTCTACCGGTTTCGCGGGTTCCTGCTGGGGTTCCAAGTTCTGTTGCTGCGCTTGCGATACTTGCTCCGAGCTGCTGTTCTCTTCCTCTTCAACTACTGTAGGTAGTACCAGCCGGACTCGCTGAAAGTCGGCTGGCGCAACGTCCAAAGTCGGTTCTTGCACCGTGACCGTCTCCTCGGTAATGTTACGATCAATATCGCTGTTAGTGGGCGAAACAATTCTGAACCACATTCCACAAAATTCCTTTTGACTTTAACAAGAGAGAAGTAGTTTCATGTTAGTAAGGTTCCATGTGACGAGGGCGAAAGAGACTGACCACTGAATCAAAACCCCTTCAGGGGCATCTGCATGAGTGTGGCATCTCGGACAGGATGCTGAGACTTTCTGGTCAGAGAATACCATGCTCATGTTGACCTTCATTCCTCTGCGGAGACATGCTCTCGGAGGCAGGGACTGGTCAAGATCTTGCTCGGAGATGTGTTCTTCGAGTGCGAATTCCCGGCGGACCACCATGCCATATCCCTTGTGCTTTTTGAATCGTAGTTCCAGGAGGCCGAAGAAGTCCTGTTCAAGATTTTAAGACTTTGTCAGTTTTTTGGTATCAAGGATGACTTACCCCCCAATCCTTGATCCACTCAATCCACTCGAGTGGAATTGGTACAAACGAACCGGTCGAGTCTTCGAGAGTGATGGGCTGATCCTTTGTCGGATCAAGTCCACGGTAGAGAATAGGCCCCGCCGTTTCAAGTTGTTGATGAGTACCGAGTACGGTATCTTTTATTTTGGAAACTTCCACCAGTGTCTGGGACACATCCGCCGACATGGTAGCAACGGAAGCCGCCACAGCTGGTAAGATGAGATTCTGACGTTGCGAGTTGCTGTGTATCTCTTGGACCATACTGGACTGGTTTTGCGTTAGATCGCCAAGGTTCGCGACCTGTAAGCTTTGAGCCCGATTCTGAACTGATAAATCCGTACAGAGTTGATTGATTGGTTCTAGTCTGTTCATAACGTCGTCATTCTTGGTCTGGATCAAGCCCCTACATATGTACAAGATCAGTACCCCCCAACACGCAACCAATAATGATACCTACTGTGTAGCTGATCCGACAAGTAACAGAAGCACGGCAACTCGCCTGCTGAGCCGTTCTTGGAAGTCCCTCAGCCGATCGGGCTCTCGAAATCGAAAGAGCATCTTCTTCCAGGCGTCCAGAATGACATTTCCCGAGCCTCCTTATGTCAGGTTCTGACCGTATCGGCGAACGATGCTACCGTAGATATCCTGCATTAAGGAGCAGACGTCATCGATGACATGTTTTATTCGGGTGTAGACGGGTTGGAGGGAAGGGCAAGGTGATGGGGGAATGTCGCGAAGCTAAGCAGCCAGGGCCCGAGAGGACCTTGTCAGAAGAACTTTCCTAGTTAAAAAGCCACAGAGAGCAAAAACAACATACTATTGTGAGAACCTGGACAAATCTGTCCAGCTCGGTTCGCAGTTCGCGATATTGAGCAACGCTACTCGCTTGGCCGCTTCCCAGAGCCTTGCCCAGCTTGATTGCAAGCTCACAAACCGCAAACAGGTCGCCAACGCTGCCAAACGTCCATCCGACCTCCATCGCGGAAACCAGATGGCGTGGCGCGGGGGCCACCGAGGTGAGGGCCTGGATGAAACTGGATGAGATGGAGTTAGCAAAGGCTCGGAAGAGGAGAGAATTTACCGCGCCATGGAGAACTTTGCGCAAGTGACTAGGTATTCGACTCCGCCTCAACCGCAGCGTGGCATGCGTGGTTGCACGGGAGCCCGCTTGTGTACCTATCCAATAGGAGAATTTGTTGTGGTGCACCGCAGCACAGCTGCATTCAAACTTGCTTTACTGGGTTGGCTGATAGGCCGGGCTTCATTCTTCCCAACAAATCACGCATGTGCTGCCGAGGGAAAGTGGGCTAGGCTAACTCATTTGAATGCACCACCAGATGATCCAATCAGCGGGCTGAACATCAGCCACTGAATCTTTATTTCGCTGTCATTCCAGGTACATGTATCTGATGGTGCATGGTATCCAAAAACACCAAACGCTGATGAAAGCCTTGCCACAATTTGATATCTGTCAAGGAACACCAAGGTCCTTGTAAAATCCCTCAGTGCTAGGTCCCTGGCCAAGGAAATCCGCTACAGCCTCCGTCTCTTCCTGGCTTCCGCTCTTTTCTAGCACAATATGTCGGTATCTCCGTCCTTGCTTTGAGTTCGTGGGACCCTCGCGGAAGAGGGAGTGAAAAATGTCGGCAGAATATACGTTTGAGCTGTTCCCACGATTCAGCATCCATTCCCTCTCGTTGGTGACCATACTCATACCTGTACTTGCAAGAGATAGCATTAGTATCCAGGATGGTAATCCGACACCAGGTGTCCAAAACTCGTGGATTCCCGACTGCGTACATCTTCATCGAGTCCCAAAACAGCCGGGTAATCGAAAAGACAGACCGACTGATGTAAACTATTCCAGAGGTCGGTTATTCTCATGACGACGACCTCCTCATGGCTTTCAGGTTAGTGAGTTGCCATGCCGAACGTGCAGAGGAATATCTGTCGGAGATAATACAGTGCTCCATGCTTCGGTCCGCTGCACGGAGCCAAGAGCTGCGAGGATAAGACCAGCGGGGATTGTCTCGGCCGGTTTGCTACCACTATTATTATTACTATTTTGTATCTCCCAGGTCCGTGTATATCCGGGAAGGTGAGAGTAATGTTTGAAGAAGTCAAAAATAGAGCGGGCTTGCTGTGACGCCGCGCGGATTTCGGGACCAGGCGAGGCATTACTTGCAGGATATCAACTCCCGTTCTCCGAGAATCCTTTCGTTTTCGGGCGTAGGCCAGCGGGAGGATGGTATTCCCAAAGTCTACTTTGCTGGGTAACACAGAAGCGACGACTCGGTTGTATTCTTTGCGGCAGGTGTTGACGATGTGCTTTGCATCCTGGAGGATAGAATCGGCGGTTGCTGTAAAAGTGGGTGGTGTTTGTACCGCCTGTACGGGGTCGGAGTGAAATATGACGTACGTGTACCTACACTCAGCGGTAAGGGCGAGGGAGCAGAACCATATTTCCAATCTATCGAGGCAGCTGATAAAAGAGAAAGCAGGGGAATTTGTCTTTTCCCATTTGAGGGATCACAAAAGAAACCTGCAGTGTAATGTAAAGTGGCTAAATCCCATCATTTTTATTCCGAGCCCCTGTGTAACGTACCGCACGTTCTCCACGGCACAAAAAGCCCATGTTGAAGAAAGAACAAGAAGTCGAGATAGTTATCGGGGCATAGGGTTAACCTGTGAGATAGGTCACTGAGCTGAGAAAAGAAACATGGCACTCGATTAAATCTGCATAACTGAAAATCCTCCTCCGTCTAGTATATCTTGATCCCTTACCTACAACCTAGAAAGCTTGCCTCGTTCCGCCCAGTCAACCTACAGCAACTCAATGAAAACGAGAGGACCAAGCGGACCGAGAAGACCGAGATGTGCATCTCTTGGTGGGGTTTGTTGAATCAGTGCCGTTGATCAGCCCCTGCGTTATCCCTTTCATGATATCAATGTATTTGTCAAAAGTGCCCTCGTCAAACGACTCGGCAGGTCGCTTCCAACCCAGATGCAAGGGCAGTCGCTCATGCTCTGCATCCAGAATTAGCCTCGCCAACACCACTCAGATTGCCGGAAGAAAATGATGACTTACCAAACCACCACTCTACCCAGGATCGATTCGCCGTTCCAGTATGCATATCGCCCAAAACTACAAGGTACGCCGCCGACTCTCCGAATCCCAGAGTTTCTCCCAGCTCGGAAAGCTGGAACTGGGGATTCGTAGCCTTGGAAGTGTTGACGCGCGCAAGTCTCGCTTTGGCAGCCATCTCGACAGTCAAAACCTCATCGGTCCAGTAGGATTTCGTTTCGTCAAAGACAGTTTGGTTGAAGGTGACGGCATTGCCGTGGAAAGCATCGGGTCGACTGCTCGCATTTTAAGAATCAGCTTCCGTACCAATCTATTTGTTATGAAGAGGGTAGGAACTCACCTCAAACTAGCATCATGTTCGAGGACGTTATGATTTCCCAAATCATTCAACGAAAAAGTTGTAGCATTCTTATTCGGATTGGTGAACAGCGCAGTTTTCCAAAGAATATTGCCCAAGGTGTTGTTCATGTTGAGGGCGTCAAAGAGTGCATTCACAAATGTATCCTGGTTGATGTCCTTGCCGCTGTGGGGGAGGAATCCGTGGTTGGCCAGCGTGCTGAGCATGGGACACGGAGCCCGGACTGCGTTGCATTCAGTTAGTGTATGCTTCTCAGAATGTTTGAGATGTTCGAGAACATACCATCGTATGGTCCAGGCGGTGACCAGGTGTCGAAACCGGCCAGCACCGTGCCGGCCGCGAGGAAAAATGGTAACGCGATTCTCATCTTGACAATATCCTTGAGAATGTTCAGGAGTAATACTAGAGAGAACAGACTGTGAGTGTTGAGTTATCCTATAGCACATACCATGATAGGGCAGTAGTATTTATATCTATCAACAAAACCTTCATTTCGTCCCAACGTCCCCACGTCCCCAGGATCAACCATGCATCAACATTGTCAACCCCTTTCGCCTGCGACTCAGCCGCAATCAAGACCACAAAAAAATATGAAGCTCAATACGCCGTATTGCGTAGTTTGCACATCACCAAACACGACTGACGTACCCAGCCGCGTCATTGTGATGAGAGACAATGGTCATGCTACGGGGGCGACCCAGTGTTTCCATGTGGTGATCCCGGGAGGAAGCCTCGTAAAATTTCAGCCCTATGGGGTACCCAGCACCTTTTTTCATTTTTAGAATCGCTGGGTTCTTCCGCGGATAGCGGGACCACAGGGAAATTTCCGCTCCGGCTGCATGAAAAGGACGAGATGTTGCGCAATTCGGCCCGGAATGCATCATCGGTGGGGATGTTATTGTGTCGTAACTGGCTTCAAACTCCACGTAACATTAGGGTCAAGCTACGTAGCCCAGATAAGAGATCGCATTCAACACAGGTCCTTCATTTGTTCCTGCAAACAAGCAAGCGCCTGGTCAGCAGCTAATCGTGAACGTTGATTGGTTTTTTCCTTTTTCTTCAATGCTGAAGTTGGATCTCGACCTGTCTCGGAATTCAGGAGCAGTACGCGGGACCAAACATATGCTCACGGCTGGGCCAATCCTGTGTCATCAAGTCCACGTGGTCATGTTTATGGTTTGGTTTGGGTAGGTGGTTCTCGCAAGCCTGTTCATATTTGTGGAGCGGCGGTTTTTTAACTGCTTCAACCGCAGCATTCACCGGCTATTACGTCACATGGGGGTTTCAGAAGCCTATAATCCAGGCTGTGCCTGCCATTGAAGAACAGCCATGTCATGTGCTGGGTAAAAAATGAAAAGTTCGAATCATGTCTGCGCGCCTGTGGTATTGTATTGGTACCTAGGTAGGTAGGTAACTTGTCTGTCTTTTGTGCGTGTGTGTGTGTGCTCTATACTATATGCTAGAACTAGAGCCAACGCTGATTACCCCAGTGGGAAAGGAAGCCTCCTCCATTCCCCTTTTCAATACTGACATCCGCAATCACCTTTTGCATCAAGCTGACTGACTGTTCCGGGGTGATTGGGCCCTTCCACTCGGGGGCGTAGAGGGAAAACTTGGCCATCATGGACTTTGCTGCCTTTTCGAGCTGTTCTGGCGTGGCTGTACTCACATACGTTAACATTAGCGAGTTATCTCTTGGTAGGTGATTAAGAGGAGACAAACCAGCGTCGTAATTCCCCGTATCAACCACTCCCGGAGACAACGCCAAAAACAAAACCCCCTCCTGCTTATACCGAGCGCTGAACTTGGCCACCATCATGTTCAACGCTGCCTTGCTGATGGAATAAAGAGGAGCCGGAGCCACGTCATATTCATTTGTGAGTTCAACATGCGCAAGTCCCGTTGATAGGATAATGACCTTTTTGGCGTCGCCCTTGAGGATCAAAGGGAGGAAGATGTTGATGAGATGGATGTTGCCAATGACGTTGGCATCGAAAGATTCTCGCATCACCCGGGTGAGTTCGTCGGGTTGTTCGCCTCTATTTTTCCTTGTCAGAAATCACGTCTGGCGCCTGCGAGATGAGAGCTTACAGAGTACCGATGTCGTCATACGCGTCAAACTGGCTCTGCAGCGCCGCGTTGCCAATGAGGTAGTCAAGGCTGCCGCCGGTAATCTTTGCGGTAAACGCAGCGGCTTTCTGATCTGCCGTCAGCCCACCTGCAAAGTTCCTTGAAGGGTGGGTATCTCTTACCTGCAATGACGAATAATCGCACATATCCCCCTCAACAATATGAATATTCGACCGCTTGCTCAGCTCCGCGTCCTCGGAGATTTTCTTGTCCGTGCCAGCCTTGTTTCGAACAAGTCCGATGACGGTATTACTTTCGTCGGCCGAGTACTGACGAAGGAACTCGTACTTCACACTGAATGTTAGATATCAAGCATCATGCAGCTGGAGGTTAGGAAACTTACCCCGAGACCTCGGGAGATGCCGGTGATGAAGAAGGATGCCATTTTAGTGTTGGCTCTTAATGTCTGTGGCTGTTGGCACTTGGAGTTGGGTCGAAGATGGATGACGAAGATGGAAGATGAAGATGGATGACAAAGATGGATAGATGCTGGCTAAACACCTTACTTACCAGTTCAACGACGGACAAGGGCGAGGTTTATATACCCAAAGTCTTCGGCCTCAATCCCATCACAAAAGCCAAGTCAGGGACTGCTTACTAATTGGCACTGGATGGGCAGACTGACTAAGTTCTTTACAAGCACGTATTAGTTATCAAAAAGTAACTTTTGCTATCCGCAATCGCTGCAAGACAAGCCAAGCAAAGTTGCAAGTCAAAAATACACTAATGTTCACAAATAGAAGGTTGCAACCTACGAGCAGGGCTGCAGGACTTATAGTCCAGCCCTTGAAAGATTGTTCGCGCGGTACTTCACGGCTTGGCTGCAGCTTCCGGGCCAACCTGCCCCCGGCATTCTTTTCTATTTTTGAGGGGTTGAAAATGGAAACTTAAGGCCCTAAGAAGTTAATTTCTAGGCCCTGAATGTTAGAGTTGAGGCCTAAATCTTCTACCTTGACCCCTCGCAAAATAGCCTCCCAACTCTTCATATGTTGTACAAACCCCTCCTCGATACTCACCAAGTCCCACGCTAACAATCTTTCAGGCGTTGGATTATACGGCTAGCCTGTAGTGATGTCTAGACTACTACACCGGATAGGAAAAGTGTCTTGAAAAGGAGGACGGTGATAGGTCATCGTGATCAAAGTTTTCCGAGGGTTCTCGGATACGAGGTCCGAGAGTGATTTTGTAGCTACCTACAGGCACAGTAAGTTCGGAGCTGAGCTTGGCAAAGCGGGCCCGCTAGTCAGCGGAATGTTCGATCTGGGGATTACCAACCAAACCTGAGTGAGACAAAGATCAACGATACCGTCAAGAGCGGGGCAAGGCGGAGCAATTTGCGAAAGCGAGGTCCGGTCCGGAGACATAATTTCTCAGCTCGACCTCTTCAAATAGTGTGGCCTCGGCCGATTGGTTTCCCGTGTGCCGGTAGATCGGAACAGCAAGGCGGCCATGTCAGTGCGCGTGTCCTTGGAGACGGAATACCAAATGAAAGCGGCCTAGTATGCACTGCTGTTGCGAAAGAGGTGGCTATGATAAAATAAGAGTAGTATGTTACATTAGCATGACAACAGATACCCAACATATAAATATTGAAAGCTATAAGAACAGAGACTCTAACTTTTCATCCATTCATTCAATCACTATCTTCCTCCAGATCCTCTGTCAAGGGCATAAAAATGCTCCTCCTTGGCTGCGCATCTTGCTTTCCCAGGGTTTCCCAATACCCGCCACAAGGACAGCGCCTCAAATAGGCGAGGATATAGCCCAAGCCAGGAGTGGGCTCTGGTCCAGCATCCTTGTTCCTCATACTCGATGCGCATCTCGTACACTGCCACTTGTCTCTCGTGTTGACACTGCTCATCCTGCCGAGTTGATATACTGTCATGAGGTCTGCGGTTGTGCTGCCGAGTGGCAATCTGATCCTCCAGTCCGGAATGAACTGCCCTCCGTAATACTCTGGTGGTGTTAAATGTTTTGACAAGCTCGTGATTTCGAATCCGTCGAGAAAGGTTCTGAGATTAGAAAAGAGGGTCAAATTAGTGTGATGTTGCCAGTTACTTGGCATGTTAGAGGCACAAAGAAGTTGGAGATCGAAGATGGACGTTCCGTTGTCAACATGAATCGATTCTAGAAACGCTTCCAGATTATTCAACCTGATCGGGCACTTATCAATAACTGCCCTTGTTCTTGGCACCATTTCCGTTGGTGCCGAAACGGAAAGATGGTGGTAAAACGTCATCATGCACCGGCATAAACCAATTAACAATTTCCGGGTTGGGGAGAATAGAAGGACTTGGAGTGGGAGTGGGTCACCCTTCCACTGCGACTGGCTGTGCGAGTTCATGAGTGACTTGACGAGCCAACCCAGAAAGTTGACCGACCACGTGACGTAGTACTCAACAAGAGCCGCTACTTGGTTATCGTGCAAAAACTGGACATTGGAGCTCCCAGAGCTACTGCACACAGCTCCAATGAGTCGGATAACGTTCCGCAAGGCCAGAGTTAAACTGGCCAGACGACTATCACTCTTTCGTGGGGATCGCCCTTGGAAACCAAGACTGCTGATAACGCTCAAAAGTGACCACAGTTTTGTGTCTGCATCTTGATCATGGTGGGTTTCCAGTGCGGAGGAGTTGTCGAAATCAAGGTTTAAAGCCTTAGCGACTTCAGTGATCAAACCACTCGGCAAGTCGTCAACTACGGTGCAGTCGTTAACACGCTGCGCTAGGTTTAATGAGGCATCAAATTCGACTTACCATGCTGTGCTGAAAGATATCGGTGTGCAATTGCGATCAAATCGTCGTAGTTCTTGCAATCAGCCTCCGCTGGAGAAGCTGCCACAACTAGGGCCGCAGCGCTGGCCTGTTGCTGGGCCGTTAAACCGCCCTGGCCGTCGAGAGCGACAGGACCGTACATTGGGTTCCATTGTACAACTCCGTCATTTCGTATCTGAACGAAGGAGCAGCCCGTCGGAGAGAAAGCAATATCTTGGCCTGGAATATACAGTTAGCAGTCCCATCCGTGCCGAAACAATTCCATGTTTGAAGTGAGGTTGAAAATAGAGCATACTTGGAAATCTGGGGGGCAGGGCAAATCCAGCACCGCTCAGGGTTATCATGGGATCTCGAGCATCCCCGATATCGGGTATTTGGTCCACTGTTGCGAAGCGACCGAAGTATTGAACCGACCCATCACTAAGAGCAATGCGAATGGTAGTGTTGAATCGACACGGTTCAATCTTTAGCACAGACCCCGTGTGGCGTATTGTCCGGATCAAACCAAACTTCTTCATCCGCACAATTATTCACGCAGTTGTTAGTACAGAGTCACTGCAAATGATTGGACCTTGTGTGGGGACTTACGGCGTCCTCTGCCTTCAGTTCCAGCCACTGAATCTTCACTTCGCCGGTTGCATGACCACCACCTAGCCCAGGTCTATGCTGATAGCAAAGGAGAAGTTGCATGGGCGCTAACGTAGCCCCGGTTGTGCCCGAGATCAGCGCTGGAATCCACTGTATGCGCGATATATTTGAATCACTTTGGCAGCTGACTTCAGTATCCAATCTGACGCCGGCCTTTATGATTGGAGCTAATTCGGGCTCTCCTAGTGTCTGGTTACCATCCGGAGAGGACGTGCCCCATTGAATATGAGCTTCAAGAGCGTAGAGCCTGTGTTGGCAGACAATAGCACCCCACAAAACATCTACGATATTCAGTCCACGGAACCTCATTAGTAACGGATGGGATGAAACTTACTGCCATGTCCGCAGAATGAAGCATTCTCAACCACTGTTAGTTGGTCGATGCCATATGGCCGATGTGTCACGAGCCTGAATGAGTAGTCGCGGTGCATCCAGAGCATTTTCATCACGCCAGCCTCTGTCATGTAGATAAAAGCGCTTCTCCCAGGAAGTGGGTGGAAGGGTCCGCAAGACGCGAATCGCGGGCTGCCAGGGCTTGCCGTTTTAACACCCTCCAGCGGGGCTGGTTGGAGCCAGTGGCACGCCACAACACCGCCAAAATGAGCCATGGTGTCAAGTCGTCTATCGTGTCGGAGTACAGGGGATTTGAGAGCCCGGCCAAAAGAAAATATGTCAACGCAGCCATGATAGTCTATCACTGCAAGATGTGGTCTGTCAGTGTCAGACCAAGCCAACTGGACGATGGGGTTTGACGTGGATGCATCGATCTCGGGGACGGTAGTTGGTTCACTAAGGCCCCAGATACCATCCACAGGATTGGCACGAAGAGTTTTCATCTGCACGGAGCAACGGTCATGTGAGATATAGGCAATAGTCCCCATCTTCGACCAAGCGATCTGTCTAAAAGGGGATTAGCAAGAGACTAGAACATGAGAGTGAAGAATTGGACACATACCTGGAACGTTGCTTTTCAATGTACGCACCGGAATGTTCAAGCACAATTTTCAGTCGTGCGGGGGGTAAACGGATGGTGGGGGGTATCCGAGGACTTAGAATCGGGCGAGATATGTCTGAGACGATAACAGCTGGAGAAGCGTCATCATCAAGAAGCAGATTGGGCCGGCCACCTCCTTCTGGCTTAGGGGTCGTGGATAGAAATGTTGGATTAACTTGGTTGCTCTCTTCCAGCTGCTCTGTATTCCGTGGGACCGGAGTCCGTCTTCTAGAACTTGGAGGGCCAGACTCTAGATCCCTATGGATGGAGGACATCCTACCGGCCGTTTTCTTTTGGCGAATAAGGGGCGCTTTGATCTTGATGTTGGGCATGGACTCCTTGTGGAGCCTTGCCTTATGGCTGTTTAATGCCTGAACCGAAACAAATGGAGGGTACTGGCAAGCATCCACATCACAAGCGAGCCGCGGCGCGTGTTGCTGTTCATGTTTGCGACGTTGAGACTCGTCCTCAAAGCCCATGCTCGCATAAGGGCATGCCCAGTATCGGCAAGTGAAAGCAGTTGTCCGAAAATCTTGCTTGAACTTTTCCAGCTCTTGAATACTGATTCCTGGGAATTTCCACTGGCGAAGGAGAGCCTGGATGGTGCTTTGGTAGTTTGATAGCAGCGAGGAAAGATCAGTCACCTCAGAAAGTGCTTGCTGCGGCTCTTGCCCGGTTTGAACTGTCGGCAGAGACGCGGTAATCTGGTCTTCTTTTCCCGCTCGGTCGGATAAAATAGTTTGCACCGCCTTGAAGATTTCAGCATGCCCTTGCAGTTTGGCTAGACGGCCGTCCAAGAGTCGCGATTCTGTTATCGGAGGCCCGATCTGCGGCCGCGAATTGAGTTTGACTGCAAGCTGGGTAGACCGGGCAGCAAAGCGGGATTCTGTGGAGGAGCCCAGCCTGGAGGCAGACAGCAGATATTCGACCCAGTAATCGTGGGCATACACATGCAAGCCGTGTAGCCCCCTCAGGACGCGAAGGGATCGAGGGTTGTCTGGGTAGGCAGTGCTGAAAACCTCGAGTCCCGAGAGAAGACATGACACAACTGCGAGACCTTGGTCATGTGTTGTGTTGTCCTCGTCGAGGCGGATACTGCTCTCTGAGCTCTGCAAGAATCTTGTATACGGTAAGCAACTGCACAACCTTCCTCCCCAGGCCAAACTTACTCTTTGACCGAGCCGTGTACAAACGCAAAAGTTGTGTCAGCCCTCTCTTCAACCAGAGGCGCACACATGTCCAGCAGATATGTAGGGGCCAGCTCTTGCAAATGGACACTATCCTCCTCGGGGAGAAATGAGAGGGCGGCGCGAAGCTCCACCTTTCGGAGCGGCCTCTTAGCAAATGCAATCCAGCCCATTATGGATTGCAGCCGAGAGACGGACCGGTTGTCGAAATGGGACATGAGCTGAGCCAGAATCTGTCCGTAGAAATCGCTTAGCTTTCGTGGAAGCATGTCAACCGACTCCATCACCTCCGACTTTCTAACAAACATGTTAGTGGTAAGGTACTCGAGAACGAGCCTTGCCCAGAGAAACATCCCTATGAAGTTGTCAGAAAGTTTAGCAACAAACGGTTGGGTAAACCGCCACCAACCATCTGCCTTCTTAGCAAGTTTTGTTTCCAGTTCCTTTAAGTCAATATCTCGGATGTCCATCTGGTGCCACCGAGACCGGAGTTGACCGAGCCGTTGTGAAGCGTACAACGAAATAGCTTTCTCGAGCGCTACCTTCTCGGCAGACAGCGACACTCTGTGCTTCTGCTTCAGCTTTTTGGCCACCGAGGCAGGCATGCAGCTAGTGATAAGAACTTTGCACACGGCTGACGTTGACGCAAATGCCGCCGAAATCATGCGCTCAAAGAGGTTGATGATCCTGGTTTGTTTCTCTTTGTCGCATTCGTCGAGTCCGTCCAGTACGATGTGCACATATTTTGTCTCCGCAGGGGTACTGGAAATCGCGCCGACGCTTTCGAGAATTAGACGCTCAATGGATTGTGAGGTAACGCTTTTCTTCTTCAGAATGAACTCTTCGTACACGTAGGCGACGAGATCCGTATCAGACCGCACCAGCTGCAGCAGGATCGAGCGGAGAATTTGGTCGTAGTCTGTCGATGAGGCATGGGAGTATGTGCAGATGTGGGAAACCACGAGCGACCTCCCTTGCGTTCTTAGAAAGGTGGCGATTCGGGCGGCAAGCACGCTTTTGCCGGTGCCTGGATGGCCATGCAAAACAAGGAAAGCTGACTCGTGACTGCATCTCATCCAGGCCGCGATTCTGTCAACCTTCAGAATCCAGTCGCAAGTCTCGGTATACTTCTGGGGTTCGGTAAGGATAGCTTCGAACAGTTTCGCTTGGCTGCCGTCATCCATCTTCAGCCAGCCGACAATGGCCATGTACTGAGCCGCAGTTCTCTCCTCTTCAGCTTTGGCGGCCCTTTCAAGGGATTCCCGCCTCAGATTCGCCAGATCTTCTCTCATGGCGCGTGACTCAGCAAGTCCAGCAGCGGCAGCTGTTTTATCCACGAGGGCTTCGTGATCGTTGAGGTCTTTGATGATTCCGTCGAATTGTCGTTGAAAGCGACCCCACGAGGTCATGAAGAAGACTTTCCAGCCTGCATGGGGTTAGTTGACGCACCGGTATTGATCCAGTAAACTCACCACTCCTGCGCACAAACTTGTAGGCCTCCTTGTGGAATTTGAGAATGTCGGCGTAGAAGATTACGAGGGCTTGCTGGACTTCAGTGTTTTGGGCGAACGTCAGGTCAAAGATCTTGAATCTCGCAAGGGGCTCAGCGATTCGCGCGTACGCCGCGATAATTTTTTCGAACGCCTCGACAAAGTCGGACGCCACCTTGGGAAAAAAAAGTCAGTAGCCATCGAGGGAAAGCAGGCAGGACACCGACCTTCAAGATCAGCTTGATGGGCGCCCAAACCCAAGCCAAATACGGTGTGCCGTTGCAGACGACCTCGATCGACTTTGCATAGCACTGCAGGCCCGTAAATAGGGGCGTCAGGCGTCGCATATTTCGGAGCAGCTGGCGGGCTGCAAGCTCGTCCTCGATGCTGTGGGCCGCTTTTATCACGTCGTCAAGTGTCGTAGCGGAAAACCCCGCTCGGTCCTTTTCTGCCACGGTGCGCTCGAGGTCATGGAAAGCTTCGCGGATTACCCGCTGAGCTGCGGGCGAGACCCGCGCTGAAAGTGGCATCGCAAGGTCGTTCGTGCTATGGGCTCAGAGGTCAAGATGCGATGGGATCTCCGAAATGATGTTCACAGAAAGTGTCCCGCGAGCGCAAGGCAGTCTCTTCGAGCACAGCCACGAGGGAAAACCGCCGCAAGCGCACCCAAGCGACATGATTTGTCGGAACTTAGCGAAGCGGGCGCCAAGCCATGCAGTCCATCACGAACAGCAGCGTCTGTCTGCAATTCCGGCCCAGCCAATGTGCGTGACTGAACACGTCAGTGCTGCAGCTTGCATACAGCCCAACTCCTGAAAGATTGTTTGCGCGGTACTTCACGGCTAGCTTCCGGGCCGACCCCACCCCCCCCCCCCCCCCCCCCCCCCGGGATTCTTTTCCATTTTGAGGGGCTATGATGGAAACTTGAGGCCTTAAGGAGTAAATTTCAAGGCCCTAAATTTTATTTAGAGTTGAGGCCTAAAAATTATGGTTTGACCCCTCGCAAAATAGTTTCCCAGCTGTTCATTGCAAACCCCTGGATACTTCGTACCCACCCAGTCTCACGCTAACAATCTTTCAGGGGTTGGATTGTAAGAACCCCTCACTTCCCAGAGCCTTGTGCTTCAAAAGGACCCCACCACCAAGCAGGGGAAAATAACCATGACTTCAAATTAGGGAACGAAGACGCTGGAGCACAGGGTTAGCGTCGACTGGCTCGTAGTTTCAGCACCGGACTTACCTCGAGATGTCCAATATCACTGGCTGCTACTCCCCCAAGAAGAATTCCCGCGAGATCTCGTTTGGACTGTTGATTCTTCACGACATTCTGCGCCGCGTGAGAACATTGGTAACACAAAATGCATAGAAATAGAATCTCACCTCCTCGAACGAATTCCTGACGTAAAGTCGAATGGTCGTGACCTCCTGCTTCTGGCCTATCCTGTGGATCCGTGCAAGTGCTTGGTCCTCGATAGTAGGGTTCCTGCAAATAGTAGGCATTCGCAACATACAGAGACGAAGCGTCGTCAGAGACTTACCAGTGGGGTTCCATTAAATAGGCTCGAGATGCGACCGTCAATGTTAATCTAGAAACATTCTTGTCAGCAACGACACATCGGACCCAATCCTAGAAGGCAAAGCTACGTACCCAACAGCACCGCAAGACAGCGTCAATAGCATAACTCTGATCGAGGGATCGCTGCGAAACCGATCAATGACTCCCTGCCTTTCGCGCTGGGGAACTTTGCCGTCAAATCGGATAGTTTGAATGTTTGCGTCGTTAAGTCCTGCCTCTACTACATCCAGGGTCATGCGCCATGTCGAGAATACAACACTGTATCAGTGTGAGCATGTGTGGCCATGAACGACCCATATCTGAAACTCACCATTTCACGTTATCGGCCTGGCCTTCGATGTCGGCAACCAGTGCTTTCACCTTGGTAGGTTGGTATGTTGCGTGACGAAGGGTCGATACTGATACTGGGAGTGACGACTCCTCCAAGCTTGAAGGGTTGGTTGACACTTCGGCAATCGGGCAAGGCGGGATGTCCCCGCAGCTCGGCGGACCGGTCTTTTGTTGTTCGGCTGCTTGGACACAGCCGGAGCAGATAAACCGCAGGCACTGACAAAAAAGCTGTCTGGGTGAGTCCGCATCGTTAATCGGGTTGCATGTCGGATCTAGTGCGAAATGGCATAGGTAGCACTGAATGGGTCCCATATCAAAGCGAATATTAAATACCCGCTGAGCCGCATGCATCCAGTCCTCTCTCGCTGGATTGTTGACAGTTGCTGAGACATCATGTCGGCTTGGATAGAGAAGTCCCAGGTTTGCGACTAGTCGCATAGCTTCGATCTGCTGAAGGATGCTGACAAACGTCGACCCAGTGCCCGTTCCGGAGATGAGGGATTCGTCAATCCGAGCGATGACCTGTGTTCTCACTTTGTCGTACAGGGCTCGCTCTTGGTGGTCCAGCTCGACATAGAGCGCCTGGTCGTGCCTCGGTGGGAGCTGGACGGTCCCCTTTGGCCTTCTCAGTAGGAGGCAACCGGCCAGCCGCTTCAACCTCTTGACGGCCTCATCGGCTTTGCCGGTCTTCCATACGTGGGAAATATCCGCGTCGAACACCCGCTTCTCGCCGTAGGGGTAGACATTGAGGAACTTCAGCAGGGCAGCCAGGTCGTTGATATGGTTTTGAATCGGGGTTCCCGTGACCGTCCACCGAGATACGGACTCCAACGCGCAAACTGCCCTGGCCATTTGCGATTCACTGTTGCGGACAAGATGGGCTAGGAGGGCGGAGAGTCAGCAAGTGGGGTTCGAATCACGGGCAAAATGCCTACCTTCATCCAGCACCACTCTTCTCCACCGGGTTGTAAATAACATCGAGTTTGCACGGCTGGAAGCACTCCGACCTTCTATGGACACAGTATGGTATGTGGTCAGGACCAGGGCAATATCTTCAAGGTCTGAAGGTTCCTTGAGACGAGATTTGCCATGGTGTAACCGCAGGGGAAGCCTTCCTGGGAACACATGCCTGAGACCTGTCAGTTTGGCAGCAAGGCGACAATGGTAGGCAGGCAAGGGACCTACGTCTTGAGTTCATCTTCCCAGGTACCCAGCACTACAACAAAGGTTGCCGTGTTAGAGATACGCTTGCCTAGTCTCTGTGTCATTGGTGCACAGGGGGACTCACAAGCTGGTGGGACGATGACCAATGTCAGATCACAAGATTCCTCACCAAGAACACCAGTTACTGATGAGGGATCACCGGACGCAAGCGTTTGTGCGTCCGATGCTATCAGTGCAATCATTGTCAGAGTCTTCCCAAGACCCATGGGATCGGCGATGACGCCACCGTAGAAAGCTGGTGGCTCATCGGTTTGACGCGTTTCGGCTACCCGGTTGATGAATCTGAACGTCGGTGAGTGAGCGTAATGGCAAGAGTGTTTATGAGGCACTGACAGGGGTCCCGCTCCGCCTCCGTCAACAGCCTCCCAGATGTCTGGCCTCGATCCGTCAAAGGCCCAGCCCTGTTCCCTCCGCAGCATAAACGTTAGGGCCTGCTTCTGATGTCTTTTCAACAGGTCAGCATGGCGGATATGGTACGGAGAGAAGGGAAAACGCACTTTTCGAGTGAAGATCGAATTGCCGGAGGTTGGGCAGCCTCGGGGAGATCTTCCTGCGAGTTCAGGAGCTCAAGCAATTCCGGGCGTGGAGCAATATCGTCTAAATCCACGTGAATAGTTCTTTTTTGCGCCAGCTCGGACGTGAGTGCAATTGATGCAGGATCGAGTGGCGGCAATCGCTGTGGATTGCAGTATGGTACATTGTGAGTACACCCAAGCGGATCTTGCAGGTAAAGCTTCTGACCATCCTCGAGATGCTCGTTGCATTCATCGAGAAAGGTGCACAGAGCTTCCGCTAGCTCAGGCGGGCCGTAGAGGATGATGTCGATGCTGCATTTTGGAGGCCCCGCGACTTTCAGCCGTTTGCCGTTGCTGAGGAACTTGGGTGGTTCCATCAACACCGTGCATGATACTTGCAGCTCGAGGTTCTCTTCATCCAGAAGGGCTGAGGTCAGAAAGTGAAACTCTGGAGACACAGCCCCCTGCAATCCGGAGTCGGAGGTTCCTACGAATCCATCTCCTCGCAGCTGGATTGGGCATCTCGGGGTTTCGTTGCACTCCGAGAGTTTCAAGGTGCCGGGAATCCCAGGAATCTGGCTGTATGAGCCGCTAAAAATCTGAGATTAGAGGGTTCGGATTTACTCACCATGCCGAAACAAACTAGTGACGGGCTTTCGCTAGATGGTCCAGAGACGTTGACCTCTGACCCTACCGCACTTCTGCCGGCTTCTGTCTTTCCCGGGTCGGTAGAAGCCGCAATCTCATGCGAGACGTGGAAGTCTGGGGCTCCATGATGGACGCTTAGCGGAACCTCTGGGAGCCCTGGCAGAGGATGGTGTGATTGTGCTGGAGCCACTAAGCCGAGATTTGGTGGAGCCAAGGGCAGATTTGAAAGCTGGCCAGACTGGCTGAGATGGTAGGGATCAGGAAGAGCAAAGAGTTCTGGATTAGCCCAAGCCGATGAAGCTGCGTGAAAGAGGGGATCGGCGGTTCCCGGAAATCCAGCCTGGGGAAAAGTGGCTGTACCCGACCACGGATGATCGGGGTTTGTGTTGAAGAGGCCGGATCCGGTGGTGTAGGGATTGGTGTTCAGTGAGAACTCGGGCATCCCGGATGACGGTCCCCCAACAGATCCAAACCCGTTATTGACGTTGACGTTGCCGAACGGAAAGGACGGGTCGAGCTGTAAGGCCGCAAATGATTGCGGGGGGAAATTGTGCAGCTCATATTGGGCTGGAAGGCATCCGGGGAGAGCCTGCGTGACCCAAGGTACAGGGGGGTAGTTGATAGCCAGGTCGGAAGTTGGGTTGAGGATGGTGAGTGCGTCGTTGTCGCTGTTGTCTTCGTTTGCGCGTTGGGCTGCAGGGGCCCCAGACCTGTTTCTTTGCCGTGCATCGCCCGACATAATTCCAGTATGAGGCTGCCAGTGATCCGGCGTGTCGTGTTTGTGCCTCGAAAGCCTTCGTACAGTCCGAGTCACGACATACGGGCGGATTTGCCAGGGACGGTGTTGCGATGCAGTCAAGTTGAGTCTGGTGCTGCAGGGCTGCATGCCAAATGGGAGGCGGGGTTGCAACGATGCTGTTCTCGCATGGATGCCTAAGCACTCAGGCCCCAAGGCATGAATCGAGGCTCAGCATCTGTGATCCCACCAATCGGCTGCACAAACTCGGCCCCGAGACAGTCCAGGTTTCCCCACAGGAAACCCACAATTTTGGACGTTGACACTCGACTTGCGAAGCCATGCGTGATCTAGTACGATTGAGCAATAGCGACTTTCGGAATGCTTATGATAAGAGTTTTAGAGCGTGGTCGACAGTGTATAATGTCGCTTCCACGCAAGAAGTCCTCCCACGTTCTTATCTCGACATCCAAGGCGCGTTCCGCAGATGTCCGCCATTACCTCGCAACCTTCGCCTGCAACAGGTCAAGCGCGGCAACATGAACCAAGTTTATGCAACTGGCTATTGTACCTGGGGCTCGACGCACCCAGACTGTGAAGATGGGTTGCCGTCCTTTCGCCAAAAGGTCGAGATTAGCGTAATCGCAAAGCATCCAATCCCGGAATTTGTTGCGGAAACACCAGATAGTGGAATGTGTTGGGAGTTGTGGTTCCCGGAGGGTAGTCAGAATTAACTCAGCGTGCTTGCCTTGGCTTGGGCATACATTCTCTCTGCGCGATGGGTTGAGATCATGCCTGGGATTACGTCACTCGCGTACACCGACATCAAAGCCGATGACTCTGCCCCAAAACACCAAGCAACAGTGGATCTCTGTGGCACCGATCCAAACGAGACCCGATGGTGGTTAGCCGTCCTTGCTCCAAACGAGGGCTGGAAGGCAACCATGTCGTTGGGCCAAGACACCTTTTTTGCTCCTTGGTCAGTACAGCTCCAGTCAGGCAGCCCGTTTCTGCTGTCGACAAACCGTGCCCCCGGGACCCATTCAGCAGCACCTCCAAGCTCTTCTAAGGCGCTTGGTTTCCTCGACAATTTCTGCACTCGCCAGAATCTCTCACATCAGAGCCAGGCCGCGCTTGCCGCTGTTTTACTCTTCCCAACCATGGCCGCCACACGAGAGGAATTCACCCTATGCTGCTGAGCAGTTTCTACAACCCCGACGTTGAATGCAATGCGGTTGCCCCTTGGCTCCAAGGAGCTCTAGCCGTCATTGATCTGGCTGCTCAGAGTGATCCTCTTTTCATCGGGCGCATGTTTATGGATCAGCAACCAAGTGTGGCACCTCTTTGGGTTGGCGTGACAGTTCTTGGGCTTCAAAGCAAAGTATTGCAAGACGTCCGTTGGGACTCAATTCCCATTGACCTTCTCTCTGCCGCGTGGTCCGGGACGATGCAATCCTTTATCCAGCAACCCATTTCGGATCCTCTCGTATTGGATGGCCACATAACCCGGGCGGACCAATGTCGTTTGCTCTTCCTCTCTCAGTCCGGCACACATGCGCGCGTGCCCATCTGCCAGTGGAAACCATCTGGCAAGACACCTCTCGAGCATACAGATTTTGAGGTACGGATCCATACCAGTTGCGGGGCCCATGGGCTTTAATACCACATGTTTGCATGGGACTGTACTGACGGAGAAACGGTACATTACGCCCACGACTACGCCGGTGTCGTCTGCCCTCCCCAAATTCCTCAGCCTGTCTGGAGGATGACGAGTTCGACTCGGCACCCAGTCAACTATGGGAAACTAAACATGGAGAAAGACTCTGCGTCGGAACATGCAACCAGGAGTATTTTTTGGTGGCTACGCTTTGATGGTTGTGCCCCCGACGAAAAAGAAATGTGGAAGCATGAATGGCTAGAAGTCAGAGGAAGAAGAAGCCGAGGAGGAGGCCGGTACGGGTCTTGTATCCAGAGGCCGACCGAGTTCATTTTCCACTACGCCTCATTATTGGATCAAGAATCTATGAGGGTGAGCACAGCACCGGCTTTTATGATGCCATCTGGCCAGATATGTTTAATGGTGAACTTGAAAGGACAAACTCAAGCTCGGGAACTTGCGTCGGCGGGTTGCGCAAGAGGGTTCGTTTTATAGCCAAAAAGAATAGGGCAAGGGCAAGGGCAAGCGCCGGCATTCCACCCACTAGGGTGTATACCCGACATAGGACCCGGCTTAGCGCGTCCCTACAGGTCATCCGGCCTTCTCGGGTGTAGCCTCCCCGCTTGGCGGGGGATGCCACAGACGTACACCGAAAAAAAAATCACAGACATTTAGTGATTTGCTGTTGACAAAACACATCTCCTCTCCTTTACAGGTGGAAATACATACTGGCGCGAGGCAAAGATGACTGGAATGCCGCAGACTGGCCTTCCCCGAACAAGCCGCGGACCGACTGACTTGTCTGCCGGCATCAAGATGTCCCTAATCCGTCGCAATCAGTCGTTACGTCTGTGGCGCCGTCGTAATCGCAGCCGAGGTTCAATGACTGCACCAGCATGAACATGACAGGAGGGCGCGCCACGCTTCAACTCAAATCTGTTGAGCATGAACTAGAGACATATCCCCCACCTATAAAAAGAGGAAAACTCAAAAAGAGTGAATCTCCCATCGCAGGGGCTTTCTTCTTTCACTGCTGCAAGAACTACTACAGGCCCTCCTACAAGCACTCCTACAATCACTCCCAGAACCCCAACCTCCCCTCTCATTGATCTTAACTCCTCTTCCTCTACGCCAAAAAAAAAAAAAAACGACCGGGGGGGGCGC
>Ga0247765_1000212_pt1 | contig 46753 bp, 39 predicted proteins | sample UWRJL106311C6_FD_179949 | JGI IMG/M metagenome (GOLD analysis project Ga0247765, IMG submission 179949) | Plant litter microbial communities from Arlington Agricultural Research Station in Wisconsin, United States - UWRJ-L106-311C-6 | ecosystem: Environmental > Terrestrial > Plant litter >... | reverse complement strand
ATCTTTTGGCCTACTGGCCATCCTTACGCCGCTTACGGCGGCTTGGACCAAGGAAGGCAAGTAAAATTATGCGCTGGAAGATACGTCGCATACCAGCAGCCGCAGAGGGGAAAAAAAAAAAAAAGACAGCGGTGCGAAGAGGGAACAACAGTTCATCCTAGCTAACACATAACCTTTCCAAACAGATCGTGAAATCTTCCGCGTTCGCGACGAGCTCATTGCCCACGAAGGCCCCGATGTGACGTTTTACCAGTTTCTGGGCGTCAGGCCCTCTGCGAATCAGGAGGAAATCAACAAGGCCTACAAGAAGCGCTCCAAGTTACTACATCCGGACAAGGTGAGGCAGCAGCTGGCGAATGAGCGGGTCAAGGCTGCGAAGGAAAAGGCCAAGAAGAAGGGCGGCAAACCCGGCGTGCAAGTGACCAAGCCGCCGACTGCCGCCGAGATCAAGGCGGCCGTCAAGCGTGCCGAGCAGCGTCAGGCCCGCCTATCCATCGTCAACGACATCCTCAAGGGACCGGGCCGTGACCGCTACGATCACTTCCTCGCCAACGGCTTCCCCACGTGGAAGGGCACCGAGTACTACTACAGCCGCTACCGCCCCGGTCTCGGCACCGCCATGTTCGGCGTTTTCCTCTTCGCCGGTGGTGCCGCCCACTACATCGCCCTGTACATGAGCTGGAAGCGCCAGCGCGAGTTCGTCGAGCGCTACATCAAGTTTGCCCGACACGCTGCTTGGGGCGACAACCTGGGCGTCAACGTCCCTGGTGTCGACACCACCCCCGTTGCCGCTCCGCCTCCGCCACCACCCCAACAGGTCTACCAGGATGAGGACGGCAACCCGATCGCCATGAATCGAAAGATGCGCCGCATGCAAGAGCGCGACGCCAAGAAGGAGGCTGCAAAGGAGGCCCAACAGAGCGGTCGCAAGGGACGCCGCGGAAACCGCGAGCAGGCACCGGCCTCGGGATCGGTGACTCCGCAGCCTGTAACGCAAAACCAGGGTCCCTCTGGCACCAAGAAGCGCGTTGTGGCCGAAAATGGAAAGGTTCTCGTCGTTGACTCGGTCGGCGAGGTTTATCTTGAGCAAGAGGACGAGGACGGCAATGTTGCCGAGTATCTCCTTGATGTTAGTTCCCCCTCTCCCTACATCCCCGTGAAATACACAACTAACGCATGCCAAATCCAGCCCAACGAGATCCCCTGCCCCACCTTCAAAGACACCGCCGTCATCCGCCTCCCCCTCTGGGCCTTTCAGATAACTCTAGGACGCTTCCTCCCTAGCCGCGCCATCGGAGACGATGAGACCGAAGAGGAGCTCCTCGCCGAAGAGGAGGACGAAGCGGATTCTGAGCCTGGAAAGGCCACGCCCAGCACCGATTCGGCTGAGGATTTCGAGATGCTGGAGAAATCGGTCGATGACCTCGGCCAGGCCAAGGCAACGGGGAGCCAGAAGCAGGGCAACAAGGCTGGCAAGAGGAAGAATAAGAAGAGGTAACAAGATGGTCGTTGGTTGATCAGGGTGGAGCCCCTTGGCGTAGGTTATAGAAGGTACCAATAACAGGCCGAGTATCACTTGGATTCTGCGGTGAGGGACTCGGATGGTTTGTAGGAAGATCGGACTGGCGTGAGTCAGTGTAGGTAAAAGGGATCACGCCTGATTGTTCGGCGCGAAACATTCATCGTCATGGGGCATAGAATACGACATAGAGGACAGGCTAGTGTGTAAGGTCAATGTACAGTCTAACCCCTAAAATATTGTTCGCGTGGTACTTCACGGCTTGGCTATAGGCTAACCTACCCCGGCGTTCTTTCTATTTTGGAGAATTTGAAGATGGAAACAAAATCGAGGCCTTAACGAGGAGATTCAGGGCTTTCACGAGCAAATTTCCAGCCTTAATGAACAATGTTGGAATTAAGGCCGGAATATTCCACGTTGACTCGTTGTAAAACAGCTTCCCAGCTGTTGTTCATGTATTGTACAAACCCCTAGTCGATACTCACCAAGTCCCACATCAACAATCTTTTAGGGGCTAGATGGTAAGATGCCCTTAGGGAGTACCACACGGAGATATTTTTTTAAAACCTAGGGGTATAAACCTCTCGGTGTTGAATTGCTGTGGGCCCTGATAGATTAGGTTCTCAAAGATGGACTATTAACATTTTCAAGGTGCCAAAATGTTTACTCTTACAGATTACCGAGTAGACTCGCATAAGGGTCATAACGAAAAGGCATACACACATAAAAGGGGGGAGGGGGCCCGTAGAAAGGAAATAGCACTGCGACCAAGAAACTTAACGATAGCAACGAAACGGAAAACGGCGCCACTAGAAAAACTTAAGAGAAAAGAATCACGTAAAACTAACACCGCTATACCCTACCTAGTGACATTCCGATTTACCGACAAAAGAGCTTCGCCCATCCTGAACTTATCAACCCCCCAACCAGTCTAAAACTCCCAAGCCAGATAGCCCAACCCTTCCATCCTACCTCGCACAAACATAAAGTCATAAAGAAACGCTCAAATACCTACGGCATGGCTGAATACCTTCGCCGCCAACTGGCTAAGCAGCCTTGCCCTGTCGTCCTGGGGGAGTTCCTTTCACACAAACTTGTCTCAATCTCCATCCTTGATAAACACCACACCGGACGCACTCACCTGAAAAACGGCATAAACACTCTTGCCCTTAGCATCGCGAATCGCCCCCAGGCGATTGCCGGCCACCGCACCCGCCACGAGCCCGGGAACATTCGCGACAATGAACCCTAGCGCGCCGCCGCTCAGCCCACCCAGAAGCCCCCAGAATTTTCCCGTCGGACGCCCCGTGCCGGGCTCTGCCATGCCCTCCTCGCGAAGCATCTCCTCAAATACATCGGCGAACTGCTCGTTCTCAGCCTGCGCACGACCTTGCTCCTGCTGCGCATTTGAGTTGGTATTGGCATTGGCATTGCCATTAGCCTGGTTGGTGAAGAAATTCCACGCCCACGAGAAGCCACTGGGGCCCCCTGTAGTGTTGGCGCCATCGTCGGCGTCTGCAAAGGGGTCGGCATTGTTGTTGGTAGCGCCGAAGTCGCCTGGCATTTGCTGGCCAGCGGTGCTCGGGCGCGGGGCATTCCCCGCGAAGAGCTTGCGCTGGGCATCGTACTCGCGTCGTCGTAATGGGTCGGAGAGGGTGTAGTAAGCGTCGTTGACGAGTTGGAAGCGGCGGGTGCGCTCGGGTCGTTCGGGGGAGTCGGCGGGGACTCGGTCGGGGTGGGTCTTTAGGGCGGCGCTGGGGAGGACAGTGTGTTAGTGAAAAGATTGGATCGTTGGATTTTGCTGGGAAGAAAAGTGAGGGATGACACACCGTTTATAGGCATCGCGGATCTGGGTGGTGGCTGCGGTCTCGGAAATCTCGAGGATCGCATCTGTGTGGGTTGCGGTTTGAGCTTCTGCCTGGGGGACAGATGATATTGGTACCTACAGTAATTCGGAGGGCGCCCTGCGTTCGGCATCTTGATTGTTCAGGGGGAGACTATATAGATACTCTTTGGGTGAACTGTTCTATTGGGGCTGGAGGAAAAAGATGAACGGGAAATGGGCTGAATCCAGTTCTTTACCATGGCTCAGCCAGTCGGACGCATCGCAGCCTCGCTGCTCGAGGCCTCATCAGGCCAAAGCCCAGAACACAAAACCTGGTGGAACCAACAACGTCATCTGAGGCAAGATATGGCTTGTGCCGGGTTTGTCCCCCACTTGGTCCCAATGCAGCAGGGTACCCCTGTCTGTCATCCCAAGATCCCTTCCTGCGGGCCCCCTCCATCTGCGGGTCCAATTCTAGGGTCCGCAGTGCTCACTTTGAAGCAGGCAGTTGCACATCAGAGTCTTGCCTTTCACGGAGACCGCTTCACCTTTCATTCTTGAGGGACCGTGGCCTCAGAACCCGGGCCAGTCCCAACAAGATTCACCGGGATTCAACAATATTGGGCCGGCGCATCTCGTGTCGCCGCGTTATTGGGGGGGTGACTCGTTGACAGCCGCTTTAGGCCCGTTTCAGGTCGTCTGCCCTGTGACCGCATGACTGCTCTAGGGAAGGCCTTACTGTGTGACTGCCCAACTTTGTCCAACTCAGCGGAGGCTTCCACTTCTTTTGGAGCCTGACAGTCCATCCGATACACCCTTGCCGCCCGCTGCATTGCCTACCACTGGACTGGACCTGTGTGCTTTCCTTGTTGGCGTCTCCGACCACTGATCGCTGTCTTTTTTCTGCGGTGATGCCTGTTTAAACCCCCGGAGCGGGCCCCTCCTCATTTCCTCGAATCGGACAACATCACAGCTCATCTCCCGGTGCATGGCGCCTGTGTGTGTTATTAAAAATACCGAGCTGCCTCTCCCACCTCACACCTCTTGCTCTTCTTGACACCAGCCGCGACCGCATCGACCTCACGCACCGTTGCCGCAAACTTCGCTCCCGCCCTCTTCGCCTAGGACTCGGAGGAGCCAACCATTTACTGATAATCCCGCACCTCCCCCCCTTTTGTCGAGACGATTTGGCACGTTGTCACCCTGCCATTGTCGGACCCGATCCTTTCTCTTTGAAGAAAAGTCCTCGACGACACAATCCCCTAGTCCCTCCTCATCCCTTCTAATCCCTCCCGGATCCCCATCTCTTCTCTTATTTTATCTCCTACTCGTCGTCAAAGAAGTCAGGACCCATTCGGCTCTTTCACAGTACATAGCATAGCCAATATAAAACGAGTTGCACCCGTCGCTCAACGTCGAGCACAAGCGTTCCCGCCCCTGCTTGGTTGCCCCGCTCCCCGCTGACACGCCGACACCACGATCCGCCCATTTCAACTTGGCACGCAGAGGCATTGGTTGAGGATCTTTCTGCTAGACAGGACTTGTCGGAGGATATTAACCCAGATCTGCGGTTTGCCCGTCGCTAAAGGTTGGCACCTAGAGCTTCACTCGCTACTCGTGTCCAGGTACATACAGTTCACTGACCATGGCATCACAGTCGCCCAACTACAACTATTTCAGCATGGCTGTGGTTCACCCCAACATGCAGCAAGATGAGCTGGCCGCTCTGTTCTCGCGGAATCTGACGCTAGAGCAGCCAGCTCCGATGCCGACACCAGTCGTTTCAGTTGAGGAGTCCAAGGAGCAGAAGATTGTCTACATCTCACAACACTACAACCACTCAGCTCACATGGTCCGGCAAGACGCGCAACAGGCCCAACTGTCACCTCGGCCTGCGTCGGAGCCCCCGCAGCCCGAGCACTCTGCCGTCGAGAGGGTGCTGAGGAATCATGGCGTGGATCCGTCCTGTTTGTCCTCGGCACAGCTCCAGCTGTTCAAGACAGTGGATGACCCCCAGAGGCTGAGACTTATGGAGTTGTGGCGTGTCTGCCCTCCGACAAACAGCATTGACAACCCGACGCTCGCCTGGAGCATGACGTCGGTGAACCAGGAGGAGATCTTGGCCAAGATGAGATATGAGCAAAAACAGCGGGCAGAGCAGGAGACCGTCATGAGCCTTGACGGGACGCCTCTGACGCCGATTCAAGCCGGTGATGGTCGCTGGGTCTCGAACATGTACGAGTACATGGAGCCCTACATGGCTTCGGGTTATGAGGAGATGGCGCGACGTGAGTATGAAGAGTCCGCCAGACAGGCACTTGCTGAGTCGATGCAACCTCCAAAGGACATTGTCAACCCGTTCACCGCTGTGGGCGCCGTCCCGACATATAATCCGGCCCACTCGGATCCGGTTTATAATAATTCAATGAGCGCCGTCGAGTTTAGGCGACAGGAGGCCATGGCCGATCAGTATGGCCGAATGATGGCCATGAGGAGCTTTGACGAGGACATGCTCTGAGTTGAGATGGATTACCACATAGTATCGCTCCAGCCACACATACATATTGACACAGCAGTTGGAAGGTAGGTAGACTGTCAGGTGCTCATGCATGGATTGCTTGCATTTAGTATCGCCAGCACAAGGGACTGTAAAGACTCACATTTTGGACCAAGGCGCATTGCTCTTTTTGGGTTTCTAGTTGTTAGTTCCATGGACCGATTGACGGAAGGAGATTGTGATTTTTGAACACTTAGAATATGAAGTTGAACGCTGGAGCCAGAGGTCAAGTGTGCTTGCTTAGATTCGCGAAACTAACAGGGACTACGAGCTTGCAGGAAAGCAACTGGGCAGTCAGGTACGTGATAGATAGGTAATGAAACCCAAGTTTATGAAGAGAATGTCTGCCTTTCGTTTTCGAGTTCAGCAACAAGGGAAATGCTTGACGTTGTGGCTAGTGATCAGGTCCGGTGTGGCTGATGCCCCGCACGCCACAGCGCCAAGACCCCGAGCTCTAGACCTCGCCAGAGAAGGCAACGCGCAGCTCCCAGGCTGCCTGACGAAGCTCAGTCAATCCAGCTCCAGCAGCACCAAACAAGCCAGCCTCACCATTCCCAACCCACCAAGGAAGCCCCCGACAAGCGATTCTGCGTCTGTTCTCGAAATCGCCATATTTCAACGCTATAATTCTGACAAATAATTTTGCAGAGCCAAATCGCAATCCACAATGGTATGTTTTGAGGGTTCCTGCTTCTGCCAGCTCAGCAGACCAGTGCAGGGGAGCAGGCAAGCTGGCTAGCTAGATATTGATGACTTTATTTCTGAGGGCAATAATCCTTACACTGACTGACTGACCGAACGCAGACGTCGATAGGCACAGGCTACGATCTCGCCAACTCCATCTTCTCCCCCGATGGCCGCAACTTCCAGGTCGAGTACGCCGTCAAGGCGGTTGAGAATGGTGGCACCTCGATCGGTATCCGGTGCAAAGACGGTGTCGTTCTAGCGGTTGAGAAGGTGGTGACGTCAAAGCTGCTCAAGCCGGGTGCCAACAAGCGTATTGCGACGGTTGATAGGCATATGGGTGTGGTGAGTTTACGCCCTTGACAGACACTTGAACACAGTGGTTAATTGCTTGAGGTGAATCTAGGTGTATTCGGGAATGGTCCCCGACGGCCGACACTTTGTTGAGCGCGCGCGCGACGAGGCCCGCGCCTGGCGCGACACCTTCAAGACGCCCATTCCCTCGGCCGACCTGGCAAGCCGCATGGGCGGATACATGCAAGCGTACACGCTGTACCAGTCCGTACGACCGTTTGGCATCACGGCGATTGTCGGCGGCTTTGACAGCGAGTTAGAGGCGCCCGTTGACGGTGAGGTCGGGCACGGCCCATCCAAGGGGGCGGGCGGCAAGGTAGCGGGTAAGAAGCACGGTGGGCCCTTCCTCTACATGATTGAGCCGTCGGGCCTATACTGGGGCTACTACGGCGCCGCCACGGGAAAGGGGCGACAGGCGGCTAAGGCCGAGCTCGAGAAGCTGGACCTGGCCGGAGACGGCTCGAGCTCGCTGACGCTGGAGCAGGCGGTCAAGGAGGCGGCACGTATCATCTATGTTGCTCACGACGACAGCAAGGACAAGGAGTTTGAACTCGAGATGAGCTGGATCAGTGGTGCCAATGGCCCGACCAAGGGGTTGCATCAGGAGGTGCCCAAGGCGTTGCGTGAGGAGGCAGAGCGGTTGGCCAAGAAGGCACTCCAAGGCGATAGTGATGACGAGGAGGATGAAAAGAAGGAGGACGATAAGATGGAGGAGTAGACGAGATCTCGTATATGAGGGCGTTTGGCAGGGATGGAAAGTGAGACATGTAATTGTACAAAAAAAGACAAACCTTAGCGGTCAGGTGGAAAGGAAGGTAGACTTTGATTCCATCATCCATCATGCATTGAACAAGACTTGCTTCTGCGGTGACTGAAAGGAAACCAGGTTTTTTGAGGTGGCGTTCATTAGCGCGCTTAACACGAGTATCAAATCGTTGTATTTGTTTTCCCTTCAAAAAAGAGACTTTGAAGACCCAAACCCGGGAGATTCTGACATGTAAGGCATCTTCACACACACAAAAAAGGAGCAAACTTATGACGCCTGTGCGGCGGCCACGCTCGCATGACCCTGACACCAGTTTAACCAGTCAAGGAAAAACGCCTGCTGGATCTTGACCTTTGCCTCGTAGCACTTCATCTGCGTCTGGGCATACAGCTGGAACACATCAGACCGCTTCTCGTCGGTGGCGCACAGGACCGAGGCTACGGCCAAGCTAGCTGTTGAAGCGGCCTTTGCAAACGCATGTGCGGGGTTTTTGGATGCCTCATCGTGGATTTCCCCCAACAGTGTCATCAGCCTGTCGGCGTCAATGTTATTGCTCTCAACACGGCTGCTCCGGGCCTTCTTGAGCGCCTTGGAGAGGCTGAGGATCGCTTCGCAGGCCTTGTTACCCAAGGCTTTGGTGGAAGTAGTGCGAACAAGGCGGAGGAGCGGGAGGAGGCTCTCAAAGACGAGGGGGTTCATCAGAGCGGCTTCCTTCTTGACGAAGATGGTGAGAAGGTCGAGGATGCGGTGCTTGAAGTTGATAACCGTCTCCTTTGCATCCTTCCGCTCCTTTTTCTTGTTGGTCATCTTGGCGCGCTGCTTGAAGATCTCGGCGAGCTTCGCGTCCATCTCCATCATCTCCGAGTCAGTCATGTCAGACTCATCGCCAGATTCGGCTTCGGCGTCCTTGTCTAGCCGGTGGCTGCCAAGGGCCTCGGCGAGGGCGTTGTCTAGTGCGTCAAGAGCTTCCTGGTTCTTGTCTTCAGCTTCCTCATTTTCATTTTCATCGTCATCCTCTTCGGCATCCGAGTCCGTGACGCTATCCTCGACGTCCGATCCCGCCTCCTCGAGGTTGACAATCTCAACATCAGAGTCAAGATCTTCTTCATCGCTGCCATCCTCGTCAGCGGCAGCGGCATCGGCCATGTCCTCATCCTCCGTGCTGAAGAGGGCTTGCTGGCCCTTTGCGCTTTCATCAGCAGCCAGAGGGTCGGTTAGGAGATTGAGAGCCTCAGCAGACATCAGGCTAGTGAAAGCCTCAAATACCTGCTGTGAAACCTGGCGCATGAGAGATGACGGCCGGGCGACCATGGCAAGAAGAATCTCAACCATGAACTCCGAGACGCCCTCGTCTTCTTCGGCATCATCCACAGCAACTTTATTATAGAACTCTTCAAGTTCGTCCAACAGATCAATAGCATCTGGGTCTTCATTATGGAACTGCAGGATGCCAACAGCATGCAGTAGGGCCAGCGCCTGCCGTTGGGTCTTTGTTCTTTCCGAACCCTTGGCGGGGTCGAGCAGCTCCCTAAGCCTCTCGTAGGCGCGAGACAGGGCAGACCAGGCATTCTCATCCTGGTCGCCATCTGCTTCAATTTCGATGGACAGAATGGCACCGCAAAGGTGGCCAAAGTCCTCTGGCCGCCTTGCTAGTTTGGCAAACGCCGAGGTGCACTTAGTTCGAAGCTGTTCTTTCAGCTTCGCGGGCACTAACTTGTTGGAGTAGGCAAGCTCTGCCAACAACTCCATCGCAGTGCCAGCCACTGATCTGCTTGACTCCCCGTCGCCCGCCTCGGAGGTGCTGGCTAGCCTGAACAGATAACTCCCAAGTGCCTGATAGTACTTGTCCTCGTCCAGCCCGCTCTTGATCGGGTTTTTCAGTTTGAGGAGCTTGATCACGGCCTTGACGGTCTGAGGGTTTGTGTTCTGGAGTAGCTTGTCCACAGTCTTGGTGTTTGTCCGCTGGTCAAAGTTGTAAACGCCATGCTCGCTGAGGAGCTGTCGCAGAATAGTAGGGAGCAGTTCCTTGTGCTTCTCAACTGCGCCTTCGATAGCCTTTAGAGCCTTGAGAGCAGCGCGGTGGAGATACCGGTCTTCTCTGGCGGCTTGGTTCATCAAGCAACCCATGAAATTCTGGCTAAAGAGCGCCGTAACCATATCGGGGGAGCCCGCGATGCCCTCGAGCATCTTTTGGAATATGACAAACCCCGAAAACTTTTGATATTCAGAGCATGTCTTGGAGAAGAATCCCTCTGGCGAATGGTTAGCCAGGCCGGACAGAGCAAGTCAGCGGGATGAAGACATACCATCAACAACTCGTTTCCAGAACTGCTTGAACTGCTCTGCAGCATCCGGCTCCCTTGCAGCAATCTTGACGAAGCGCGCCAGAATAAGATCCCACACAAAGTGAAGCTGAGCAGACCAGCCCCCTTGCTTGATCTTGCTCCCATTCGCCTCGCTCTGTTGTTCTCTACCACTTTCCTTGAGCACAGCAGGCAGGGAAGAGAGCGAGGCAGCCGCTAGCGGGTTTTGCCACGGCTGGGGAGGAGCTAGGATGTCCGGGAACTGATCAAGCGCAGCGATCCATATGCCCACACCCTCAGGGGTCTTGGCGAAGCCCTCCTCCGCCAGCTTCTCCAATGTCTTTTCCGCCAGCTTCTTCTTCATCTGGGAGATAGCCTGCACAACAATGTACCCGCATTGCGACCTGAGCCACATCTTCTTCTGCGCCAGGTTCAGCACCAGGTCCAGAACCGCCATCCACCTCCTCTTGTCCGAGAATAGGATACCCGAGCGAACAAAACACTCAATCCCAAAGAGCTGACCAAAATAACAGTCCCTCTCTTCCTGTCCCGACACATTGCCGCCCGCTTGCGTCTTGTCAACCAGCATGCCCAGGACCTTGTCAAAGCTCAAGCCGGGGTATTTTTCGCCGGCCAAATCCTTCTCCCCAAAAAGCTGGCTGATGATCTCGGTGATGACGAGGCTGAACCCCAAGCGCGAAGCGTTCCTCCCGCTGGCAAGGCCGCGGAAAAGGCGCTTCTCCAGGTGGCGCTCGAGAACGGGCTGAGCGACGCCATCCCCGCCGAGCAGCCCAGACACTATCGCGTCAGCGGCTGTGATGCGCTCGGATCCATCCTCGTTGCCTAGGAGCTCATAGAGCTCAAGCTCTCTTTTGCGATCCTGGATTGTCGGTTTTTCGGTGAAGGGCGACTTATCGAGGGCTTTGACCTTGGATTTTGGCTTAGTCGTGCCTTTGGATGCTCCGTCCTCGGACGCCATTTTGGATCGTTTTTTGGACGGCTGGGCGTCAGTGGAGATGGGCTCCTTGGCCATGCGCTTGCGTTTGCTGCCCATTTCTTCTTTCCGTGAGGAACGAACGTTGCGACAAGAATTGGGTGGTTGATGACCGCAAAGCTTCGAGACGGTGGACTCCAGCGCAGGAGGGCTTTGGAAATTTTAGCGGGGCTGATTTTACTGCCATGTCCACCGCCTTCGGGCTCCCCACATGGAGGTCCTGGGTGAGGGTCCCTGGTCGGGATAGCTGCATGCCAAGGCTATCACCTCGGTATACATTATACGAGTATACCCCGCTTGCGAGATATCGATGGATATCCCTGAAGCAAATAAACAAACAGGGAGAAGAAAACATCACCAAGTTCAGGAATGGTCATCCTTACTGTCTTGAGTCCAGGGAATCCAAGAGAAGATTATCTAATAGCCCACCAGCGCCAATTGTGTTACGAAAGCGAATTTTCTAGCGTGGGGAGAATCAACGGTCACGAGTAAGTCATTGATCCAAGTTAACCAGCCAACAAGAGCTTTCCAAACGATTCAACAAATATCAGATAAGGAAAAGGCCACTACTTCCGGAATCTAGATGCGTCTGGCGGTGCAGTAGCTCTACTGCCAATGCAGCAGCAGTCTTGCATGGGTGGCCATGATAGACACAAATCACACAGTGAAAGAGGTTCCGTTGGGTTCCCAAATCTTGAAGCTGAGACCCAGCTGGAGGAAAAACTTGACATCACATCCCCACGTCCAATACGTAATTGAGCACAGGAGAGTTGTTAACAAGTATTTGGCCACGGACAGAATTTTAACTCAGCGCAAGCGCCGGCATTTTTTACTTTGGCTGTAGGTCTAACGAACAATAAATAAATAAATAAATAAAAATGGGGTTGAAGTTGCTCCATGTTTTCCGCCTGACAAAACATGGACAACAAGATGATGCCGATATCCAGAAGTGGACTGAATATCCCCAGGAGGCTATTACGCAATGCAAAGGGCATCATGACATGGGCACATCTCGTCAGCTCAACATCATATGTCCGGGAAACAAAAGTGGCCGGGAATACCATGAGAAACAAAAAAATGAACAGGTCAAAAAACGGTCCATTCCGCTTCACCGGTGTGCCGGTTGAAGAAGCAACAGAGAATGTTTACCGCGCAATGTCAAAAAGATCGGACGAAGAAACAAACCCAATGGACTTTTATCAGGGATTTGCCCGCAGCGCATCTCAGCTCTGACGACAGCTGGGAACCCCATGCTCACACAACGACGGGCTTTTCCGAGATCAAACTCGGGGATCAGTTCGACAGGGAGTGAGTGAGAGAGATGATACCCATTCTGGAAGCCGCCAAATTTGGCAAGTCGTACTGTTGTCGTTACGCAGCTGACTGCCGGTCCGCGTGTACCGGCAGAGAGGACTTTCTCTCCGGATACCGTGGGGTTTGAGATTGACAGTTTCCCATTCAATACCTCTCTGCCTGGAAGAGATTCAAATAGAAGGTAGTTTAGGTCGCTGGACAAAATCACAGTGTATTACTAGAAAGTGCGGTCATCCCAGCCACGAATGCAAGTTTCTGCTGCCCCAGCCCTCCTCAATCTCTGCCTCAATATGTAGCGATGCACATGTGCTTCTCAACTCAGAGCAGATGCTGACCGAATATCCTGTCGTGATGAACTTGGAATGGCAACCAATCTTTGTTGATCTTTGATGCTGAAGGTCACCCGCGAATGAAAGAGCAGGGCGCTGACCGGAGGCCGAAATTAAGCCCGTATCCCTTGTGCAGGGAGGAAGGCTTACCATTGTCCTCGACGGGGCTTGCTATTGTCCTCGAGATATTTATACAGTACCGATGCAAAATTCTCCCTTCGTTGCCGTTTGTGTTTTCTTCCCCGTTAGTGTCCGGCCCAGCAATATCACCGAATTCCACGGACACGCGGCCTGGATTCTGGAGCCTGTCGTGTCTTGGAGCATAGCTGAGGCTCGATTGCCAAATGCTGTCTCAAGAAGCAAAAAATGCGCGCGAGTCACGGACTGGACAGGATTCACTGGTTTCACCCGCTGGAATGCTGACATCCTGGCCCCCTTCAGTGGTCCTTCGAGAGAATAGGGGTCCCGGCCCGGTTTGTCATCCCGGACCCTCGAGGCCGCTTCCGTGAACTCCGTACTCCCCACTGCCCCCGTGCCGAGCCGCTCTTATCTCAGCCACACGGGCCAGGGTGCCGTTCTCTCATTGACATTTTTGGAGCCTTGCGCAATTGGGAACCTCCCCAAAGTTCCCTATCTAGGGCTGGGTCCAAAAGTGAGCTGAAGCTGCAATTGAGCGGCGGGCAATCTGATAACCACGAGTTGATGACAAGTCATTTTAAAAAGGGTTTGCCGCGCGGGATTTTGAGCGATAAAATTATCTCCCTCTGTCGAGAAATCGTACCGTACTTGGACCCAATCAGCTCTTGCCGCCGCTCCAGGCTCACCTCACCTGAGACTAGATTCGGCGTGTCGGGAAGCTTCGGTAAGCGCTTCTGGCTGGCTGGGGCGCAGCGGCCCCCACACATCATGTGATCGCGTGTTTCTTCCTCAGAGCTCTCCTCCCTCCACAGGGAAGGTAGCTACCCCGCGCTGCACCCCAATTCCTGCCGGCCGTGTTTACAGCAAAGCTCCAAACCGCGTCGCGTCATTTGTTTACTTTTTGGGAACCTCACTGAGCCCAGCGTCGCATCTTCACCAGCTAAGCGGCATTTTCCCCTTGCTGCACTCCGCATCGGCCGGATCCCGTGCAGAACCTCAAACGGAGGACTGTGCAATGCCTTATCGTGGAGGGCTTCTTCCAAACTGGCTAGTCGTCATCGGCCCCGCTCTAGGGGGGCAGTGAGGTGAGGGGGAGGGCTCGGAGGGGGGATTTCGGGAGTCCGGAGGATTCCATTTCGCGGCATAAATCATTCTCTCCCCAAATCCGCTTCTGGACCAAGGCTGGCTTGACGTGAGCTGGGCCAAGATCCAACCTAGCGCAGCAAACTAGACGATGTTCCGTTTCGAATCTGGCGCCTGACAATTGACGGGCGGCTTCGAACCTGCGTCGAGACCCAATTGTACATCGTCATTGGGCCGTTTCGCGATGGGCTATGGCTACAGTGTTTTGCTGACAGCTGGATCTGGTCATGCGGATCATATCATCTAACTGCTTGTTACAGCTTGCAGCTTGCAGGATGCAGTTTGGTGAGGCGGTGAAGCGTCCCACGCGGAGCGGCGACACCAGCGGGGTAGGTCTCAGTCCCAAGTAAACAAACAGCCTCTCCCTTCAACTTGGAGGGAGCAAACTTTTGGTCCCTCACTGGTCGCGAGGTATCACAGACCCTTGTGGTATACATTAATGCCCAACGCTAGAAAGCGCGATTCCCGATCATGATTGGCAGGTCCCGGTTTATGACGAGATGACAGGTTGCCATCTCAGTGAGATCCCAATCAGGCTGGCCTCGACGCGTTCGCGGAAAATGACGTCTTGATCCTTGATGGGCTCTGGGAGCCCGAATTGGCCCAGTTTGACGCTTTAGTCGATTGAGCTGGCCGGCTCTTGGCCAGACTGAACCCATTTTCTTCTTTTGTCATCCTAATCGCTGAAACGATTCCTCTCGTCTTTCAGCCTGGTCCGTTTACAACAAGTGTCAGAAATGCCGAGTATCCAGCTTCATATTCTCCGATCCATATGCCGTGTTTGACAGGTAATATCTGCTGGGCTTTAACTCCTCAGACTGAGGGAGCCGTCTAGTGTCTGCACGGATGTTCATGCTCGGCACCGAAACCGCCGTCCCTCTGACACCACGTCCTTCATCAACTTTGGTTGTGCTATGCCCCGCACAATGAAAACATTTTGCCGAAGGCCAGTGATTGCGCCCGAACACATGTCAATATCGCCAAGGGGGTCGATAATAGCCAATGGCTGCCGAGAAGGTAGCGGCACGGAAGCGACGAAGTGGTCGCCTCACGCGAGACCGGGGCACGGAGTGTGGGACAGGCCAGGAACCCCCGCTCCATAAACTGGTTGTTATTCGTAGTTGCCAGGGATTTTGCAAAGTCTTTGAACCGGTTTCCGCTGGATTGTGATGCAATCGACTTCCAGAATCTTGGAATTGGCGACGACTTGGTGCTATCGGCCTCTTGTCGCGGCACCATCCACCGTCGATACGATCGGTCATGCGGTCGTGTTTCGATCTCCCCGGCCGGAGACCCTCTCCGTTGAGCCGGAGGCGGTCATCATCATCTGCCTAGGGCACGGACAAGACCCCAGCAGAGCCGTTTGCTGGTTTTGCCGCAAGTTTATTGAACTCCCGCTCCCTGTCTGTGTTCAATGGAACTTCAACTGGTTGCGCTCGTCCACTGCTGCTCAGGATTGTAACGGTGCCGTAGTTAGCAGCATCCTCGCTCACAAGGGTCTCAGACCTAATCAGCCGCCGAGCGTGGTGCAGTGAGGGTCGACACGTGGACCAAGCATTGGGCTCGAGGACTAATTAACTAGATTCCAGAGCATTTTCAAATTGGAGAGTCGGCGATGGCACTGCCATTCTACGCTGCTCAGTGGAGGGCGAATCTTCGCTGTCATTTCGCGGTTACAGCTGTCGGATCGCCCGAAAAAGTTCCATTCAAGGGTATGCATGAGCGCTAAAACCAACAACCGCAGCGCCTGGGCGACCCTCTGTCAGCACTGTTGGTGCAACCCCGAGTGGACGCTTTCCCTGTCCGAGGCAACCATTCGTTGCCAACCCCGATTTCGAAACAGAGCCGGCCGGGCCCCCTGCTTGCAAGGCCATCCGTCTCAGCCGCTTGCTCGCAAGGCTGGTTGAAGTGAGCTCCCCACCGCGGGTTGCCGTGGGGAGAGAGCTCCGGGGAGCACAGGGAGTTGGCTGGCTGATCGCGGCCGATTTCTTTTTTTGCTGTTCGAACTGCCATCTCGAATTCCAATCGAGCTTGGGACGGCGGTTAAAATCGTGTTGGAACAAGAGTTGCAACTTGCCGGTCTGAAATGCCCTTCCGATAAGGTTTTTACCCAGGGATATCCGGTCCTTCCAATGGGCTTTTCCACCTGCTGGGTAGGCCCAGTGTCGAGTTCCAGCGTTCTAACATCAGTGCTCATCCGAAGGCCGAAGCTGAGCTCCAGTGCCCCGCCAATGATCCAATCCTCCCTCGTGCAGTGGGACAGATGTCAGGCCCGGTGCAAAGAATGGCATGACGAGATACCTGACTATGGAAGTATTTGGGGCCGGTGCTCATCGACTGCTCCACGATACAAGGCAATCTCGAGTGTCTTGAATGTCTCCATATCATTTCAATGTCTTGTGTGGTCTCCCTGCTGTGACCTGGCAACCAGGAATCGTCCGGCGGCAGCCGCGATGGAGCAAGCATGCAGCTTGCAAGCTGAGGAGCGGCACGTTACTCCACTTTGCAGTCACTGGCTGGAGCAGGCTCGGGTAGGCGAGTACTTCAACCTGGAACGTGCGCGTTAGTCTGTACTTGGATCTCCCCTTCTCGCTGATGCAGGGTGATGTAACTTCATCCGAACGGTCCCTGGCTTTGAGTCCCACGCCAGGGCAGCGCTTAGCCATGCGCCTCTGAAGTGGTCTTGCGTCCAAAAAGGTGTGGGACAGGGAAGGCGCTCCAGCGCTCCACCGTGCCCGAAAACGAATTGCATCTCTCAACGCAGCAGCGGGGGGGCCTGCAGCGGCCGGCAGCATCTCTTGCGTCCAAGCAACTGCCCCAGCGAATCGCCCCTGACAACCCGTAAGGAAAAAACCGACTACTCGTTTGGGCTTCCCTGCCGATGCCGTGCACCACGCCGAGTATGCGTGAAAGAAAAATCCTTCTTAACCTCCATGTGTTCGCACCAGTGAAACCTCTCTGTCTCTCACGACAGGCCGTTCGCTGAGTCTCGCCTTCGGATCCGTAAGTATCCTGACCATCCGCCGCTTTCTTCGGCCATCGAGCTCTGCTTCCGGGAAACTGGGGCACTCCACTGGACGCCAACAGCAAGCACTTCGGTCCGACACGCGTTAACGTTAGACACGCTGCAACTTACACCACCAAGGTCAGGAGCACCTCTGGCAACCAGCAACCACCCGACCCTCTCTGCACAGCATCGCATGCGAGGAAAGCGGCACGTCATTGAAAACCGCATAGTTTGGATTGTCAAGACCTGTGACCTTGCACGTTTTGGCGCTTTGCATCCCGTCCCGACTTTTTGTCGCCAGAGCCCCGCCATCACGGCCCTTGAGCCCTGTCTTGGTCCTGCCACTACAGCTGCACCAGGAGCTGACCGCCCGCGTTGCACCGGACGACCAAAAACCGGGGCCTTCCCACTCCCGCCGTAGCAACCACCGTGTGCATCTCCCTCCGGATTTTTTCTCGACCAAGGTCAATCGCAGGAGGTCACCTTGGGCCATTGACGACTGATGCAAGGACTGATCGCTAGGTCATCGCCGTGTTGCAGCATTAAGTTACTGTGACGGCAGTCCGCGATCGTAGCAACTCCCGCCTCGGTCGTCGATCCCACGTCCTTCTCTGCTCCTCTGAATCGCAACCCTCCTTCCCGCTCCTCTCCGATAGCATCATACATGCAACAGCTTCGTGCTCAGTAACACCGCAACACACACCAATTATGGAGACCTCTTCACCTCTTGCGGCCCTCCGGCCAGCTCCTCCCCCGTTCGGCCAGCGCGACCTCTTCGGCTCTAGGGCAGCACACCTGGCACCGTCCGCTTTCGGGGCAGGTTCCCTGACCTTGCGCGAACAGTTCAACTTCCAACGGCCGAGTGCAGAATACTTTAACGTTAAGACCGTCCGAGGTTCCTCGCCTGCTGCGTCACTAGCCGCAGATCTGTCACAGAACTGGAAGCTCAACGACGCCAGGTTAGCTCACCCGTCATGCCGGACTGGCGCCGCCCGTCACTAACACGTTGCGATTGTCTAGTAGCCCCATGTTCCCGACGCCGCGCCGCGCATTGTTCACAACCGCAGCCATGATGGACTCGGCGGGGGGCCGTGGTAAGCTGGGATTTGGTCAAGATGTGAGCCGTTGGACAGGGGAACTGATAGTGCATGCAGAGTACGTCACGACTTCACCGCTGCTGCTATCATCTTCTCCCGGCAATGTCGATATGATGGATATGTCACCCTTGCCGCACAAGGCTCCATTCACGGTGCAGATCGAGGTTCCTTCGCCGTCCCCCGTCACGTCCCCATCGCCGACTGATGACCTAATGGTGGATTCTCCGGTTCCGCGCCAGACTTCGCAGGAGCCGCCAAAGGCCGTTGTGGCTGAGTGAGTTCGAACCCACCCCCAGATGCGCCGTCGACCGTTGATGCCCGCTAACCGTTTTATTTTTGTAGACGGAGAAAGCTGGGGCTGCGCCGCCCATCGCTGAACCGGGCGAAAGGCTACTCTATGAGCGGAGTATCTAACCGCCAATACAGTGATAACCAGTTGCCGCCCTTCCGATTTGGTGGTGATCTGCAAACCGCATCAAACTCGTCCTCTCTGTCGTTGAGCGAGTGTTTTCAGGAGTCGCCGCCGCAAGAACGTCGTCCCCAAAGCGCAAACAGCCCTTGCCCCCCCATGGCTGCCCTTCGATCCAAACCTTACTTTGGTAATGTGACCAGTTCGAATAGTGTTCGTAATGGGTCCCCCATTACCAGCCATGCTCGCCGTACCTCCAATCCTTTTATGCGGCCCCGGAAGCAGTTCCGACGTTCACTCAGCATGTTCGAGAACCCCGGAGACGTGATGAAGCCCAAGAAAGAGGAGTTGACCTCAGCTACAACAACCCTTCAGGCTGTCATGGATATTGAGGAGCCCGAGGAGCCAATTCTACCTCACTTCTTTCCTGAGGGGCAGAGCGATAGCATTCCACGCATCTCGCGCTCTACCATGCTGGAGGTGCTTGACGGCAAGTACAGCGACCGGTTTGCACAGAAGATGATCATCGACTGTCGGTTCGAGTACGAGTATGAGGGTGGCCACATTGATGGTGCCATCAACTACAACGATAAGGAACTGCTGGCCTCGCACCTCTTCCAAACTCCCATGGACGGGCGCACGCTGTTGATTTTCCACTGTGAATATTCAGCTCATCGAGCCCCCATCATGGCGCGCCATATTCGCGCCGAAGACCGCACGGCCAATGCCGAGCTTTATCCAAAGCTCACATACCCTGAGGTATATATCCTGGACGGGGGATATAGTGGATTCTTCAATGAGCACCAGGATCGTTGCTATCCTCAGGCGTACGTCGAGATGAATGCCGCTGAGCATGTTAACACCTGCGAACGGGAAATGGGCCGTCTGCGTCAAAACCGCAGAGGTCTTGGTCGTGCCCAGACGTTCGCCTTTGGTCAACAAAGCCCATCCGTTCAAGACTCACCCACAGCGCCGGGCCGTGCAAACTCCCGGACTCTCGACAACTCTGACATGCTTAGCGCCTCCCCCCTCGTGGGACATGATCGAAGCCACGCTAGACGCATGGTCTCCTTCTAACCGCACTTAATGACCACACAACCTGTTGGATTACATCGAAATCTCGCCATCCTGCCATGGAACTACGATACTAAAGTGTGCGGCAACTGTCTCGGCGGGATCTTTATGATTCACACTCGCCAAAATAATCTGCGTCTACGGACGCTAGCTTAATGCACCGAATGCACGTCGCCATGCACGACATATATGACTGGTCTCCATCCGAGGCACCCTCGTTTCTTTTCTTCTCTAATTCTTCGACATTTATGCTACTGTCTCGTTCGCGGTCCGAATCGGCTCGGCGTCCGGTACTAGTTTGTCCCCGGGAGGATTGGTCACCTGCGATCGGTGACAAACTACAGCACTTCTCTTTTTTCGGCATTAGATGCATTGACATAGCGAGCGACAGTCACAACATCCAGGCATTTCGAGCATTGGATCCGGCATCTCTTAGCTCGTCAGTTTGGTCTCAGCATACAGCATCCTATTAGAAGTTGGACATTTCCAGCATTGCGGCATGCTATCCGCTTCTATAGTCGACGGCTACGTTCTCGGAAGGCATCATACTTTCGTCAGTCCGGTCTCCAACTGGCGAGGTCTTTGGGTCTCCGTATTGGCCGCACTGCTCCTTCCGCCTTTGGCTTTTGCCGGCCACTTTTCGACTTTGTATTAAAATGATACCACTCGACACATACCCGGTCTGGCGACGCAATACGCCGACCACTTCCTTTACTTTGTCAGCATTGAAAATGCATACGGTTTCCTGGGTTGCTGATTCATTGTGGGGGGCAATGCCTCTTTTCCGCATTTTCTTACAGTGGTTTGTAGGTTTTGTTTCAGCTCCTAAACATTGGGGGGATGAGGGATTCCGGCCCGTTATGGGTTTGGGGCATCAACGGGAGTTTGCCGGGAGGATCTGCGGTGGAGGAATGGACTTCACGCCTTACAGCCACGGAAACGCATTTTTGTGGCGATGGGTGTCGTCAATCCCGCGACCTTCCTGTATCTATCTAGCACCTGATGCCCCCAGCGGCTTCGGCCCTGTGGCTCAAGGACTTACAATTGTCCTCCTGTCGGACATCGACTGGATAGGCTTCTGTGCATCTACTTAAGATGTAGATGGCGCGAGGCTAGAGCAATTGATCATCAAGAGACACTGAAGCCAATTGGAATGTGGATACGTACCGACCACGTGTGAGAATGGAGTTGTCGATCAGTGGATGGCGCAACTCCTTAGTGTCGTTGGTGGAGTGCTGAGGTCCGGGGTCGTTGCGGGGATGAACCTGCCAAGGCAGGAGCCGGGTCCGCATCGATGCGGGCCCGGTGAGGCCGGTGCCCGCTTCACGCCGTCCCCAGCCGGTTCATCTCCTCGGGACTAACCGATTCAACATTTCTCCCACATGCCAAGTGAATTACTAGAGTATTTGATTCCTCTCCCGTCCTTGATCTGTACCAAGACTGATGTGATTTTAAATCAGCATTTGTGGTCGGTCCGCCAAGAACTATTCGAGTAGCACTCAAGGAGGACTCTGCATCCGGAAAATATTCGATTGATGCATTCATTCTGGGTACGTTTGTTGCATGCAATGGCCGTATTCAACAAAAGGGCAGTGGTTCTTATCAGTAGTTGGGTGATAAGCGGGGCTTGGCATTTCTGCTTCGAATCGCAGCCTTCTGGCACCAACCGAACAGCGGACGAAACCTGAGCCGGCACCAAAAAGTAATTGTTAAACTGAGATTTCACCGCCGAAATTCCTAGTCACGTAATAACTTGGAGTCAATGACTTACTAGCGATTGTTTTATGAAATAATTCTTTCACTTTCTTGGCTGTTTGACATTCGATTTTTGGTCCCTCAGACCTGTGCTGCTGAACCAACCAATTCGGGCACCTGCGAAGACTTGCCTCATGGGGCCAAAAATGTGCGTTGGACGTCAGGTTTCCCACTTGTTCTAGTACTAAAAGGTACCCAGCTTTGTGTTTGGCAGTGTTAACGGCCGACTTCGCTCAGCCTTTGGCAAACTGGCGACGCTTCATGCCAAGAATGCGTTCGACTTCGCTATTGTCACGGGGAACCTCTTTTCAGAGGGTCAAGACGATGATGAGCTGAATGCTTTCATGAGTGGCGAGGTCCCAATCCCTATCTCAACTTACTTTACAGTTGGCACGACGGCGCTTCCGCAGCGCGTTCTGGACTGGATCGAATCGGAAGGAGAGATACCGTCCAATCTTCACTACCTCGGCAAGCGCAGCATGACCAAGACTTCAGAAGGGGTGCGAATTGTGGCATTGGGCGGACTGTTGGACCTGAACATTGTTGCAGGACAGTCCAAGGACCAGGTGGAACCCTACCATACTGAGAGCGACGCCAAAGTGCTCCGGGGTGTCAACAATGCCGACATCCTGCTCACGGCCATGTGGCCGTCTGATGTCTGGAGGAACAGTGTAAAGGCGAAAGAGCTACACATTGGTTCCGAAAGTGCTCCTTCGAGCGCGACAATTGCTGAGCTCTGCTCGGCGTTGAAGCCGCGGTATCACTTCTCCATGTCTCCCGGGGACTTTAGCTTCGAGCGGGAACCATTCTTCCCCGAGGCCAACGAGGAGAATAAGGACAAAGGCGTTGACCTCACTCGCTTCATCTCTTTAGCTCCATGGGGAAACACGGCCAAGGCCAAGGCCATGTTTGCCTTCACCCTCAACCGCGACGCCATCATCACCCCGCCGCCAGGAAGTACGCTCACCCCATTCTTCCGGTCACCTCCCAAGCGCTCCGCCGAAGATGCAGGCTTTTCGAGATTCTCTCACGGTCGAGATCATGACAACCGCCATCGCAAGCATCGCCGTGAGCGATCCCCACCTCCAGGGCCGGATCGTTGCTTCTTCTGCCTCTCCAACCCGAACCTCCCTTCACACATGGTGACGTGCATCGCCGAGGACACCTACCTAGCCACAGCCAAGGGCCCGCTCTCTTCAGTGGAGACGTTCAAAGACCGTGGTCTGGACTTCCCTTGCCATCTCATCATCACGCCCCTCACGCATGCGCCATCGCTGAGCATCACCGTCATGGGCGAAGAGGACGGTAGGAAGACATACGGGGAGATGACGCGGTTCCGCCGATCGATACAGAAAATGGTAGCGGCAAAGTCAAATAGTAAACTAGGTGTGGTTACATGGGAGATCAATCGGGCGAGGAATATCCATGTGCACTGGCAGGTATTGCCCGTACCGGCCGAAATGGTAGTCAAAGGCGTGGTGGAGAGCGGGTTCCGTGTGCTAGCTAAGGATCTGAAGCTGGGGGAATTTTCCGTTAGTGATTTCGGTCTGGCGGATGAGGTCGAGGGGGACTACCTTCGTGTGTGGATTTGGGCTGAGGAAGGGCAAGTTGAATTGGGTAAAGCGCTTTTGCTGCGATTCGACGAGGGGATACGGTTCGATTTGCAGTTTCCGAGAAAAGTCATGGCAAAGCTGCTAGGACTGGAGGAGAGGTTGGTTTGGCAGGACATTGGACAGGATGAGGAGGAGGAAAAGACGGATGTGGCGGCGTTCAGGAAGGCGTTTCAAGAGTGGGACTTTACACTAGTGTAAGAGCGGTCATTGGGGTGTATGATATTGGCGAGTTACCTGTAATGGAGCTTGGTTGGGAGACTACCTAGGTATATATACCGGTTTGTGTATAGTTGCGTACCTTAACCTACTGTTGAGAGCAGTTAGGTAGACAGGGAAACAACCTCTTGCTCAGTGACCTGACAGTGCCTCAGACGGCCCAGAATTGCCTCGGCCTGTCCCCAGATAGTCTTAGCACCACAACCCGTCACACGAACCTCAAGCGCTCTCACTTTCTTGTTGCCTTCTTATGGAGAATGCGGCACCCACAATGGAAGCACTTATAATGTGTCCTCGCACTGATGGATGTGGAGTTTCCACAGTCCTGGCAGATATACTGCACCAACATCCAGGAGTCGTCCTCGAGTGGTGGGGCGCGAGTGGTGATTGATGAGGGAAGGGCAGTGCCGCTGTCGCGTTGATTGGTGGCCTGGGAGGTTGAGATTGAGGTCATGTTGTAAGATAGGTAAGTTGGGAGAAGTTGCTAGCTTGGGGATGGAGGATGGATGAACCAGGTTGGAACTGATGGAAGTTTGAAGTCCAAGGTTGCACAGGAGAAAGATTTCTTTCTTTGTCCGCTAGTTCCCATATTTCTTTGTTTTTTCTTCTCGTGATGAGCCGGATGAGGAACCCAGGGGGGGACGTATATGCAACTAAGTGAGAAGGCCAGTATAAATACATGAATTTGTTGATCCAAGATTCATGATGGAAGCTGTGTTGCATCAGGGGAAAATGAAAACAAACCAGCTACATTATACCAATGCAGATACACATCAATACCATGCCCGACGTTTTAATGCAAGGGGCTCATGAAGAACATCAAGACAGTGGGCTTGGAATTGACGGAATTCATTAACCGGGGCTAACTCTTGGCGTAGCCCCTCCCTTATCAGAGGCTTATCGCAGCTCCACCAAAAAATTTACAGGAATTGGCTTGTGGAGTACCCATCAGTTTGGCTTGGGCTGGCAACTTTGATTGTGATTTCCTCGCAACATCGACCATCTCGGGGTCAGGCTGTCACGATGCCGGCGACCTCATCGGGGCGGATAGCCAAGGCCCAGCGACACTCGAAAAAAACACCACACCAGAAAAATCACCGATGGGAGTCGTTCACCGCAAAAATCTCCAAGCTCCATTCGCTCGATCCCCTGCGCAAAGTCCGCCGCCACGACCTCGAGGCCGAGGATCTCGCCGCCACCACTTCCTACCTACGAAATGGCTTGGAGAGATGGGCCGAGCTCAACATCTCGCGGCCTTACATGGCCTTTCGCCGCGCCGCCACCCCCTTAGCCGAGTCCTTGGCCCAGATCCTGTACCACCAAGACCGTATTATGGACCTGCTGGCCGAGTACATTGAGCACCATGACAAGGAGGCCCTTGAACCGCTGCTCGATCTTCTCACCGCTTTTGCCCACGACCTTGGTGTCCGCTTCGAAAAGCACTACCCCCGCGCTCTTCGTTTGATCGTCGACCTCGCCAGCAAGGTTCATGATGTCGAGGCCATTGAATGGACCTTCGCCGCACTCGCCTTCCTTTTCAAATACCTTTCGAGGCTTCTCATACCCGACCTGAGAGCGACATATGATGCTGTTGCCCCATTGATGGGCAAGGCGAAGAACCCTGGGCATATTGCCCGATTCACCGCAGAAGCCATGAGCTTTTTGATCAAAAAGGCAGCAGCGCCGGGACACAAGGATAAATCGCTGCCGCTTATTATGGCGCATGTCAGGGCGGACTTGGAAAGCGTAGCCGAGACGAAACAGTTTGGTCTTTACAGCCAGGGTGTTATGGTTATGTTTGCTGAGGCCATCAAGGGGGCAGGTAACTCGTTGCACTCGACGGGACCCGAGGTTCTTGCATCTTTGGTGAAGGAAGTGCCCGATGCCGAATTGGAGCTCAAGGAGCAAACTATCTGGACGGATGTCTGCTGTGGCGTCATGACTAGTGTCATTCACCATTCGACGCCGGAAACATTCAGTGCAATTGAGCAGCGGGTTGTGGAGGAGGCATCAGCCAACGTTGAACGCCCTGCGCTTTTCGTCCAGATTCTTGGTACGATGGCAGGGGTGAGGAAAGGAAATCGCATCCAAGAGTGGCCTGCGCTTGTCAAGCTGCTGGTGCAGCTGCTGGCTAGCTTCTCCAGCAACACGAGCTTGGTGGAGGAGGCGGAAGCTTCGCAGGTCTGGCGGCGGATTATCGTCAACACGGCGATTATCTGGGCCCAAGCACCAATCGATGCGTTAATTCCCTCGCTAAATACATTCAATGTTAAGATTACAAAAGAGCCTCTCATGAGGTGGTATATCCCCTTCTGCTCATATCTGGCAGAGTTGAACCCGGAACGGTTCCACAGTCTCTTTCAGAAAGAGTTCCAAAGGTCTGTTACCCAGACTCTGCCTGGCTGTCTGTTCTCCTGCTAACTTGCCCAAGGTTTGTCGTCACGCATTGGTCAGAACCCGCCAACGAGGACATGTTGTGCGTCCTGATTCCCCGTATGGTCGACAGTGGTGCGTTGCCTGGTAGCGATGAGAAGGACAGCTTATCGCTCCCACAATCCTGGCAGGACCAAATTGTGAGCAAGTTTGTCAGGTTGGAAGACACACCTTTTCCCGAGAGCGGTGGATTTGGCAAGGACCCTGAAACGTGGAGAGACAAATGCTTGCCAAAATACTCGGCACGTCTCCGGGTCTTGGAGAAGACTACGGTTCACCCGTCAACGAATGCTAGGATAGCAGAAGTTCTGCTTAAGAAGCTGAAGCTCGCTCTCCGGCCTTCATCCTCCATACCCACCGACGAAGCCAACTTCATCGTCAGTGACGGCTTCCGTGCCTATCTCAGAATGTGTGCGGCTCCCGGCTCCGTTGATCCTGGCCTGGCACCCTTGCTTAGAGCTGCCGCCCCGAGGTTCTGTCGTTCCCCAGCATTCTTGGAAGCCTTATTGACGTACGAACACGAGGTCAGCGCCAGGACCAAAAACTTACCCGAACTTAGCTCTGGCAGCGAGAGTCCCCAAGAAGAGGAAGACCCCTTGCTCAGCTCGCTCATCACCAACCTTTATGCTCCATCCCACCAGCTGCGGATTGCGTCACTGAGAATTCTCGAAATTCTACCGTCAACACCAGATCAGGATTCATCTCTGGCGATCATGATACAAATCGAGGAGCTCGCCTTGAATCTCCAAAATGCGCGGAGTATCGCCGCTCACTTGCGCAAACTCGGCCAGATTTACTCCAAAATTGACGCAAAGTCGTGGCTCATCCGAGCGATTCCGGCCTTTCTCTTTGGAATGATGACGGTGCCATTGTCTCCTGTGTGGGATGATGCCGTGGAAGCAATGAAACAAGTTTCTGAGAACAAAACCGGGGAGGAGGCTATTGGGAACTTGGTCTTTGATTGGCTGGATGTCCCTTCGCCGCGATGGGACGGGCCATACAAGCCACCAGTAGAGAATGAGCACCGGAGGCCATTGAACGACTTTGAGTGCTTGAACCTCATCCACCTACACAAAGTTGCTGAGACAACTGGCCACACGATTGAAGAGCCCGCCGAGGACATGTTGCACGTCTTCGACGAGGGGCAAAAGATTGTGAACCCTCACTCGGAAATGGCGCGGAGCAAGGCGCTCAAGGTACTCACTGCGCTCCCTGGATCTGCCGAAAAGCGCTCGAGGCGGCTGGTACCTCATCTGTTTTCTTTTACAGACGAGGAGGATACTCTGGCAGAGACGCCCGAGGAGGAATCAGTGGGCTTGCCGGAGGGAGGCTGGTCACTTGCTGACCGGAAGGCGCTAGTAGGCGTCTTCGCCCAGTTCAGCAACCCAAAAGTCCTTTACCAAAGCCAGAAGGCCTATTCAGCGTTGCTCAAGTTGCTAGGGAATGGCGATATTGAACTTCAGAAGCAGGCTCTCAAGGCGATCCTTGCCTGGAAGAGCAATGCCGTCAAGCCGTATCAAGAGCATCTCGAATATTTGCTCGATGAGGCGAGGTTCAAGAGCGAACTCACTGTTCTTTTCCAGGGCGACAATCAGATTCAGCCTGAGCACCGCGCTGAGGTGATGCCTGTCCTGCTTCATCTGCTCTATGGCCGGACTATCTCAAAGAAAGGCGCTGCCAGCGGCCGCCACGGCCTACACGCCACGCGGCTTGCAGTGGTTCGACACTTGGATGTCACTGATATGGGTGGCTTTCTCGATATCGCCCTTGGGGAGCTCCGAAAGATTCGTGTCGTCGACACCCAAGGCACCCACGAAGCCACCTTTTCCCGCGAGATGCTTCCAGCTCGCAAGCAGGTCGGTCTGCTGAACATGCTCGAGTCCATCATCAACGAGCTTGGGACTAGTGTCCAACCCTACATAGAGTCGCTCGTCAACGCTATTCTTTTCTGTCTTATTTCGGCCTGCAGAAAGCTTGGAGCCAGCTCGGAAGACGAAGGAGATGCAGAACCCATCGAGAACGCTTCTCTGTACAAAGTTGTCAGAACCACTGCTTTGAAAAGCTTGTGTAAACTGTTTCAGAATGCACAGTCCTTCGATTGGACGCCGTATGAGAGGACTATGGTTGCCGAGGTTATCAGCCCGCGAATCGAGAAGTTGCCGCTGGATACAACGCAGGGCCTTTCTGCAACCTGGAAGTTACTTGCGACCTGGTCGGCCCTACCGAAACCTGCGATGATCTTCTCTCTCGATAACCGGATCGTGCCCAAGATCGTCGAGTGTCTTGCGATCGAGAAGGCCAAGAATGAGGTTAAAACATCTGCACTCGAGATCCTAAGAAACCTCGTTCGCCTCTCCCAAGCACCTGCTTCGGAGTCGGAATTCAATGAGCTCATCAAGTCCGAGCTCCTGGAAGAGAACATGGATTTCATTTTCAAGAAAATTAGCAGCCTTTTTCGTAACCAACATGACATTGGGCGCGATCTTCTGGGGATGGCGGTAGATACTGTCGTAGACCTTGCCCCTATCGCGAAGACCTCGGCCAATGTTCACGATATGGTCGAGATAGCCACCTTCCTTCTTAATCAGCCCTCGCGCAAAGTCAGTCCCAAGATCAAGGGATCACTGCTAGTCATCCTCCAGCAGTTTATTACTTTGGATAAGCTCCAGGCCGACGAGGAGCTGAAGAAGGGTGTATACGACACAGTGTCTTCGCTGTTTGGGTATTTCAAGGACAGACAGAACAGGGAAACACTGGCAGAAGTACTACTGGTCTTTGCAGCACAGGAACCATGGGCACAGGAGGTGGCAGATATTTGCCGTGACTTGAATGCTTTCCTTCCCAGGCGGCTGGACGAGGCCGATTACAACACGCGGATCTCAGCCTTGAACATCATCTCAAGACCTCGAGAGCAGTCGTTCACCATCCGGCAATGGTTGCCACTAGTGCACAACTTGCTCTACTATATTCAGCAAGACGAAGAATTTGGCGTTTTGTCGACGAACTCAGCCGATGGCATCTGCGCTTTTATCAAGGCAGCCCAGGCATCCCACGGAGGCGATGAAAAGGATGCTTTTATGAGTGTGCTTTCGACACATGTTTTGCCGGCCATCTACGCAGGCGCGAGACATGACTCCGAGACGGTCCGACGTGAGTTCGTGCGTGTCCTCTCTCACCTAACAGCCCAGTTTCCCAACTGGGAACCGGTGGTCGACCTCGTTCCGTTAGGGGCTAAATCCGATGAATCCGACAACGCATTCTTCTTCCATATTCTAAGCCCTGCCGTGTCAAGACAGATCCAGGCGCTTCGCGAACTAGAGCGTGTTCACAGTGAGAACGGGCTCCAGAGTAAGAACATCAGCCACTTTTTCATCCCTCTCATGGAGCATTTCATCTTCGACCGACCCGAGGGCGGTGATGATCATGGGCTCAGCGCTCAGGCAATCAACACCATCGCCGCTTTGACAGTGTCGCTAGAATGGCAACAGTACCGCGCCATCCTCCGGCGCTTTGTCTCGTGCGTCGAGTCTAAACCGGACTGGCAAAAGAGGGTCATCCGTGTGCTGGAAAAGGAGGTAGACGCGTTGCGCACAGCAATTGCGCAGAAGTCTGCAGACTCCATGGAGGTGGATGGTGCTCAGCCCAAGATCTGTCGTCTCGGTCAGACACTGCCCGACGAGGAAAAACTAAGTGGCGAGATCATCAACGGCTTCTTACCCACGCTGCTGAAATACATCCACGAGAAGGACGAGACGACAGTGAGCGCCAGGAGTCCGGTCGGGGTGATCATTGCCAAACTCCTCGTTCTCCTGCCAGACCAAGCCCTAAGCGAAAAGCTCCCTGGAGTGCTCACTGATATTTGCCACATCCTTAGAAGCAAGTCGGTGGAGTCTCGCGACATGACGCGTGATACCCTTGCGAAAATCTCAGGCATTCTTGGCCCGGAACGATTCGAGTTCATCATCAAGGAGCTGCGAGGTGCGCTGGTGCGGGGATATCAACTTCATGTGCTCTCGCATACCTTGCACACCATTCTGCTAGTGTCTATCCCCGCCTTTCCGCAGGGCGCTCTAGATTACTGCCTTCCCTCTATCGTGGCTATTGTTATGGACGATATCTTTGGGGTGACTGGCCAAGAAAAGGATGCTGAGGAGTACGTGAGCAAGATGAAGGAGGTGAAGAGCAGCAAGAGTCAGGATTCGATGGAATTAATTGCCAAGACAGCGTCCATTAAGCATCTCGGTGACCTTACCAACCCTTTGCAGGCTCTGCTGCAAGAGAGGCTTGACATCCGTACGGCTAGAAAGATCGACGAGCTTCTCCTGCGCATCACCAAGGGTCTTCTTGAGAACCCCGCCGCAGGGTCGCGTGATGTATTGGTGTTCTGCTACGAGGTAATACAAGAAGTCTATAAGAAACAAAAGGTCGATGAGGGGCAACAAAAGATCGACCCGAGGATCAGAAGATACCTGGTCCTCAAGGGTGCCAAGAAGAGCGACGGAGGCGTCACAAGCAAGCACACACACAAGCTTGTCCGCTTTGCACTCGATATCCTTAGGGCGGTCTGGAAGAAGCACGATGACCTCCGGACGGCGGTAAATATCACTGGTTTTCTGCCCATCATTGGTGACGCCGTCCTGTCGCCTGAGGAGGAGGTCAAGATGGCCGCGTTCAAACTTCTCAATGTCATTGTCAAGGTACCCTTCAAGAACGAGGGAACTACGGGCCTCTACAAGGTCGCCACAAAAGAGGCTATCAAGGCTATTTCGCTCTCACCATCGGTTGCTGCCGAGTTGCCTCAAGCGGCATTGAAGCTGATATCTGTGGTCCTCAGGGATAGGCGGGAGATCCCTATTAAGGATGCTGCTTTGGACATGCTGCTAGGAAAACTTAAAGATGACTTGACCGACCCGCTGTACCGGCACGTCTCATTTAACTTCCTGAGGTCTGTCTTGGACAGAAAAATCGAGACTGCCTCGGTGTACGATACTCTTGATCACGTCGGCACTGTGATGATCACCAATGACGACAAGGACACGCGAGATCTCGCGCGAGGTGCCTTCTTCCAGTTTCTGCGTGATTATCCTCAGAAACGGGGTCGATGGGAAAAGCAACTCAAGTTTATCGTTGCCAATCTCAACTACGAACGTGAAGGCGGAAGGCTCTCAGTCATGGAGGTCATTCACCTCTTGCTCAAGAAGTCGGCGGATGACTTTGTGCAGGAGGTGTCTGCGACGTGCTTTATTCCGCTTGTTTTGGTTTTGGCCAACGATGATAGCGAGAAGTGCCGTCTTGCGGCCGGCGAACTCATCAAGGAGATCTTCCGGGTCGCTGACAAAGAGAGACTATCTAAGTTTCTCGCGCTCTTGCGGTCGTGGATTGAGCAAGATGGAAACTCTGCCGTGTTGAACCTCGCTCTCCATGCTTTTGGTCTATACTTCGAGAGCAGGGAACCCAGCGCGAAGGACAAGAAGGATCTAGCTGTGGTGGTCAACAAAATCACACAGGTCCTCAGAAACGAAGAAAGTGACGAGGCCGACTGGGAACTCGTCAATGCCGCCCTTACCGCTACCCAGACACTTGTTCATAAACACCCCGAGAAGGTGCTGTCCCCAGACTCTGGGGAGCTGTGGGATGCGGTCGAGTTACGTCTGCGACATGCACACGCGACTGTCAAGCTGACAGCCATTAAGACATTGAGCATGTATCTGGTAGACTTTGCGAGCAATGCCTCGAAGACTGGCCAGAAGATGCGTCTTGTAGGATCACACGGCCTGGAACTCAACGAGAAAGACATTGGCAGCCTCGTTCGTGGTACCCTTGGTCTTCTTACAACAGCAGAGGTCGACGAGGCACTGGCCCAGGAGGCCGCGCAAGTACTGCTTTTCCTTGGAGGGTATCTGGGCTCCGGAGAGACTGAGAGTGATAGTGAGAGTGAGAGCGACAACGAGAATGCAGAAAGGGGGGGTGACGATGCAAAGATGACCAAGCGAACGCCAGACATGCGCTATTTCTTCTGGAAACTGGCATCCATCATCCGGCGCGAGCGGCAGCCAAACCCACAATCACTTGTACCCAAACTCGCAGCCATGGACGTCCTCGACGCCTTTTCCACTAAGGCTCCCGTCGAGACTCTGGCTCCATCACTCAAGGCCATCCTAAGGCCACTACGCAACCTCACAGACCCATCCATCGCCGCACCCTTCTCGCTCAATGAGCTCTTCAAGACACGCTACGAACAGCTCAAAACTCAAGCACTGTCGATCATGGAGGTGCTGCAAAGGAGGGTCGGCAACGAGAAGTACACCAAGGAGTTGCTGGCGGTGGGTGAGGATGTCAGGGAGAGGCGGCAGCAGAGGTCGAGCAAGCGGAAGATTGAAGCTATCTCGGCGCCGGAGAAGTACGGGAGAGATAAAAGAAAAAAGTTTGAGAAGCAGAAGGAGAAAAGAAAGGAAAAGGGGAGGGAGCAGAGAAATGCGAGGATGGCGTATCACTAGAGTATATCCAATGGATTTATTAGGAAATCGATGCGTTATGGTCCATGATCAATTGTGTGATGCTTGCGATGATTTTTGCATGGCTGGTTGGATGCTGGCTGTGGTGCCGGCCGTGATGGTGGTAATATTATATTTCGATCTTAATCCGAGAGTTGTAATGGAGATCCCCAACCTAGTATATCGGGCCTCCCTTTTAAACACCAGAATATACTCCATCGTACAAACCCCCAAATAATCTGACATGTGTCTAACTACCTAGATAATGCGTTCCCTGAAATCCCGTCTATATTATAATTCCATCTATGTTAGAATCACGGTTCTGCAGAACCCTCTCCCTTATTCCCCTCCCCTATTCCCCTCCCCGCCCTCACACTCTTAAACGTTGACCCTGGCGCCATACCCTCTACCTCCTTGTCCGGGGTGGCTCTCTCCCTATGCGGCACCTCCGCCAGGCTTTCCTCCCGCGAAACAACCGCGCCATCCTCCCAAAACTCAAAATCCCCGTCTTCGCTCAACGTCCCCTTCCGCACCAACTCGCCCCGCGTACGAATTATCTCCTCTACGGTGGTAGATTTATCACCGAAGATTGCAAGGTGGTCGCTAATTACGTGCCGATTCTTGCAGCCGGGGCAGGTTACGAGGACGGATCCGTGGTTGTAGCCGTGCTTTGAGATACGGTGGCGGGAGCGAGTTGAGCAGGGGGTGCAGGTAAAGGTGAGTTCGTAATGGGGTTGGGTGGCTTTGGAAGGGGGGTTGGCCTCGTGTGTGGAGGAGGATGGTTGGGGGGGAGAAGAGGGCCGAGGAATGGTGTGTTGATGGCGAATGAATGGGCAGGGTGCGGGGAGTCGGCGAGGGAGGCATGGCCGTTGTAAATGTGGTTGCGGTCGGGTGGATGCGAAGTAGGCGCGGCGGGTAGTGGTGAGGGTTGCCGTGGAAAAGGGACGCGCCAAGGCCGAGAGGGAGGGAACTATTCGCGCGGCGGAAGTCATGGTGATGGGGGACGGAGACGCGTTGGGATTATATTAGGTAGATCTCGGAATTTGAGTGAGTTTGGCCGGTGGTGCGTTGATGAGTGCGCGGCTCGTGTCGTGAAGTTTGTCAGAGATGTGGCGCCCTCCCGCGCAGGAGTGATGTCAAATTCTTTATCGATAAGGGGGGCGTCAATGGCGTCCAGGGGGTTTGTTAGGCTGCTACCAGCCTAGGGGGGTTGCTTTGGTCGGCGGGGAAGTCACTGGCTAATAGGAGAAAGGGAAATGGTGAGGAAACCTCAAAAACTACAAAGAAAGACATGCGAAAGAACAATAAAGACGTTTGTCCAGTCAAAGGAATCGCCCTTGAGGCGGGATTGAGGCCTACAATCGAGGATGTTATAGTCGTAGGGCTTGGCGCCTGTTAGCAAATCAACTTACCCCGGTTTAGAGGGGCAGCCGGCGCGCCCTAAGTGAAAGCTCACGGAAAGCTCCATCAAGTTAGGCAATCTGCATCAAGAGGTCGAGGAGCATGCTTCTGTCCCCGTCAGCCTTGCAAACTTTCTTGTCGTTCTCTGCCTGTCTTTTATCACATAAGAGGTTGGCAAAGTCCAGAATCTACCCGGCAGAAACCAAGTCGTTGAACGATACCCCGTTCTATCGAGCAAGCATCGTTCAGACACGTGCGCTAACGCTCCTTCCCTGACAGTTGCGGAACCCAACGTCCAACAGCCTCTTCGCCGACAGGCCGAAGCACACAGCTGCCGAAACAACCGGGTGGTGGGCCACATCTCGGGTTTCTTAAACCCTTCCCCTCCCCTCCCTGGGTGATGCTTTGCAGAGTTTCGGGCTTCGATCTACAACTAGAATACCCCGCCAACACCGTTTTGGGCTCAACCGCCACAGCAGGAAGTAGCGACGATGGCTTCCCGTTCGAGTCGCATGCGGGCTCCAAGAAGGGTAATAGATCCCCTTTCCCCATTTCTCGTTCTCTCCGTTCCTTCCAGGCCTGATTCACCTCCCCATATCTCCATTTCACAGCCCTTCAGAAAGCTGACCATTCGCCCAGCCTGTGATCAACAGGGACGCCGATGAATTCCAGCCATGTTGGGACGTTCTCCGTGGCGCTTTAACCGACATACACACCAAAAACGCTGGCCGCCTCTCGTTCGAGCACCTTTACCGAGCGTCGTATAAGATCGTTCTTTGTAAGAAAGGTCTCGAACTCTACAAGCGAGTAAAGGAATTCGAGGAGGCATGGTTTCGAGATCACATACTGCCGCGGATTTCGGATCTTATTACTAGCAACCTCATCAACGCCTCCATCGCCTTGTCTCCGGGGATAAGTCTGTATGAGCGTCGAGAGATGGGCGAGAAATTCCTCAGGGGAGTTCGCGATGCCTGGGAAGACCACAACACTTCGATGAACATGATTGCAGATGTAATGATGTATCTGGACAGGTCCTATACCGCAGAGAACAAGCTTCCTTCGGTCTTTGCGACTACTATCGGTCTATATCGGGATAATATCCTCCGAAACCGACTGGGCAACATTCCGCGGGAAACTGAGGTAGACTTTACAGTCTTCGATATTGTCACTGCTGTCATTCTGGATCTCATCAACATGGAACGAGACGGGGATACCATCGACCGTCACCTCATCCGCAGAATCTCATCCATGCTTGAAGATCTCTACGAAACGGATGACGAGATACCCGATCAAAAGCTCTACCTCACCGTCTTTGAACCTCGATATCTCGAATCTGCCAAGCACTACTATCGCAGGCAGTGTGAGAAGCTCCTTCGAGAATCCGATGCGAGCACGTGGTTACGCCACGCTCAACGGCGACTGAAAGAAGAGGAAACCCGTTGTAACACTACCGTGTCGGTACAGACATTGGCCAATATTTCCAGAGTCATCGACTCTGAGCTGGTAATGGCGAGGCTGAGTGAATTTTTGAAGATAGATGGCAGCGGTCTCAAGCACATGATCGACAACGACCGGCTTGAGGACCTCTCGATCCTGTACCAGCTGATCCTACGGGTGGATCCCACCATGGCGCCACTGAAAGGTACACTTCAGAGCCGTGTCGTGGACCTTGGTATGGAAATCGAGAAAACACTCAGAAACACCGACTTCTCGGTCCCGGCCACCACCGACACGGCTGGGGAAGAGAGAGCCCAGCCACTGACCGCTGCAGCCCAACATACCGCAGCAGCAATTAAATGGGTGGATGATGTCCTCGCCTTGAAGGACAAGTTTGACAACTTATCACAAAACTGCTTCGACAACAACTTGATCCTTCAGACGGCAATAACCAAGAGCTTCTCAGATTTTATCAACATGTTCAATCGAAGCTCCGAGTTTGTGTCGCTGTTCATCGACGACAACCTGAAGCGGGGCGCAAAAAACAAGACCGAGGAGGAAATCGACGCTGTTCTAGACAAGGCCATCATCCTCTTGAGGTACCTGGCCGACAGAGATATGTTTGAGAGGTACTACCAAAAGCATCTCGCCCGGAGATTACTACACAACAAATCGGAGATTGACACGGAGAAGGACATGGTAGCTCGGATGAAGACAGAGATGGGCAATCACTTCACCATCAAATTCGAAGGCATGTTCAGGGACATGCAGCTGTCAAAAGACCTGAGCGAAAACTACCGCGATCATGTCCGGCAGCTTGAAAACGTCGATACCAGGAAAGTCGATCTCGGCATTCATGTGCTCACCACCAACTCCTGGCCTCCCGAAGTTATGGGACGCGGGAGTGTTTCGGATGATGGGGTCGGTGCGAAGACGGACTGCGTCTACCCCCCAGAAATTAAGCGATTGCAGGAAAACTTTTTCAAGTTCTATCTCAAGGACCGAAGCGGCAGGGTGCTTACCTGGGTCAGCTCCGCTGGTACCGCCGATATCAAGTGCACTTTCCCCAAGATACCCGGTAAAGATAGCGGACCTTTGAGTAAGGAACGACGGTATGAACTGACAGTGTCAACATATGGCATGATTGTCCTCATGTTATTCAACAATCTGGGGGATAACGAAAGCTTGACGCTGGAGGAGATCCAGGCCAAAACCAACATTCCCATGCCAGAGCTCACCAAGACACTTGCCTCACTCTCGATTTCGCCCAAAGCTCGAGTGCTACTCAAGGTCCCTGCTAGCAAATCCATCAAACAGTCAGACAAGTTCTCGTTCAACACGCAATTCGTCAGCAAGGCAATCAAGATCAAGGCCCCGGTCATCACCAGCGTGTCAAGAGTGGAAGGTGATGACGAGCGCAAGGAGACAGAGAGGAAGAACGAACAGACTCGCTCCCATATTGTTGACGCTGCAATTGTCAGAGTGATGAAGTAAGTGGCACTGGGTTTTGTTGAGAACTGCTTTTGGTACGCTAACATGGCACTCGCAGACAACGTAAGCAGCTTGGTCACAGCCAGCTCACGACTGAGGTTATCACACAACTGTCAAGTCGCTTCAAACCAGATATCTCACTAATCAAGAGGCGAATCGAGGATCTGCTCCAGCGAGAGTACCTTGAGCGGGTAGAAGGCGAAACGGCAGTCTACAAATACCTTGCCTAGGCAATTCCTGGTTAAGCATTATCTAGTTTCTTGAACAAGCATCGCAGTCGTAGCAAGCCGGTTCAGTGGTGATTCACGGGCATAGGTGGGCTGGGATATTTCGCAAATGGGTGGAGCGTCCTGCATTGCGGCGTTTGAGGGACTCGGAGTCTTGCTTCCTCAAGGTTTGGGGTTTGACGGGCTAAATTCTCTACAAGTTGTTTCTATCAGCGATCGAGTCCAGACACTTTGGTCGCCAGGCAACAGCGACAAAGATGATGTGGTACAAAGAAAGTCATTGCTCCCACACAAACGCGGGAGAGATGTAGTTGCTGAATGTTGTACATCAATGGTAACAACTGCTTTGAGCAGTTGCAACGAATACAATGATTTTGGGGTAGCGACGATGTCCACGAATAGGGGTTATGTCTGGTCTTGGTGTCACAAGAATTGACATGGCAGGGCCAGCATTTAAGGAACGAGCATCGCCAAGGTAACGATATTTTTGCTTCCTCCACAACAAGCAACTTAAGACTTTCAGGATTAGTTGACGCATTTTACCAGACTCGCTAACGACCAAGACTCTTTACCTACTTCGTACTCTCTCAGAAGTAGTCGCGCAAACGACAGACATCAAGATGTGCAAGATCTATCGTCGATTCTACAAGTGCGTCGAGAAGCCCGATAATCTCCGCGGTACCTACCTCAGAGACAGTAGCTACGTATGCGGTTGGGATGTGAGCCAGATCACGGGCAAGGAAGAACAGCACTCGCGCGGCCCACCTGGTCCAGGTACTGATATGAGCACCGGAAAGGACCATTGCATGTCGTGGATCGTCCGCTGTGGCCATCCCACAACCGCGGCGTCGCGAACCCTCACGAACCAGCCTTGTAAGGCGGTGCTCGATGAGGAGTTGGAATACCTCGATGAGCCTTGTCCGGATTGTTCCGGTGAGGGTCACCTGCCTTTCACGAAAAAGATGAAAATCCCCGAGCCCATCGCCTACCCTGGTGAGGTCGGTGAAACGTGGAATGCCGTTTCCGAGGCAGAGCACGAGGTGATCGATGCCTACGTCAAGGGCACGGCGACGCTTCTCGGCCACTGGCTGGCATCTGTGGGCGTGTCCAGGGGCTTCGCGCCCATTCCTGAGAAACACAAGAATGATAACCAGACGGCCGCACGCGACCGTGTTGAGTGGGCCGTGCAGGAGGCGACGTGTCGTTATGATGCTACCCATGGCGCTCGCTGTAAGTTGGTCTCACGGTACCCCGGGCCTCACGTCGACGAGTATTATGACCAGCTGGCACGGACTGGCGAAGCCAAGGGCCCTGGTCTCCGTGTTGGTGAGTGGATTACTGGTGGCTGCTGGGAGAAGCGTTGTCATTGGTTTAGCTCGCAGGCCATCTGGACACGAAACGAGATGGCCAGGGATATACTCACAGCACTATGTCAGGACCCGAGAGACCATGTAGCTGTGCGCAACGCACGCGATGAGCAGAGCCTTCTCCAAGCCCAAGCCCACATCCGCGTCATTTTGAGCCGGACCAATGTCGAGGGTATGGGGGCTGGTATAGAGTACCTTACAAGCCCCGCGGAGGCCGTCCAGAATATTGTGATGGAGCCCGAAGAAGAGGGCGGTCCCCCCAAGTACAGGATTCTCGTTACTGTTCCACCTCTCTCTGCAGAGGAGTACCAGGAGCGTCGCATGGCCTTTTGGCAGCATGACTACGACACTTACATGGCCTTCCTTGAACATGGCAGGATGGCCGCCAACGGCAGCATGAGAATGTCCTCTTCTCAATTTTTTTTCCAGTTTTTGCTGTGGATCGTCGTCGAGGGCGACCAAGGAGTAACTCCCCGTCGCCTCAGGCTGATGAGGTCACGGTTCAGTGTCCTACTTGACGAGGCGGTGGCACAGGTATCGCAGCAGCAGCAGCAGCCCGACCGGGAACAAGAAGAAGTGCAGGGGAGGGTGGCGGTGGAGGACAAGGAATTTGTGCGGCTCGCCGAACTTATGGATTGTTTTGTCAAAGGCCATGGGGGAAACCCAGATGGGGCGATGGGCAAGTTGTCCGAGATCATGGGTTCATGTATAGATGATTATATTTCCCAATGGCATCAGCGCGTCAATGACCGTCAGGTTGAAAAATGGTACCGCGCAGACCATTGGACCATGTCACACTTTGAGGTGGGCACTGCTAACGACGCGCGCAGTCCCGCTACCGATCAGGATGGACGCTGTTCCTGCTGCTGGGGAGACTGGAAGGACTTGGATATCAAGCTGCCCGTTGCGTGTAACGGCTGCGCCCGGTGGAAACACTTTGTCTGTCGATCGTGCGTCACGTATCTCAGCGGATACCGTGAAAATGTGCGGTGGCCCATCCGCTGCACAATCTGCAATGTACAACCGAAAGAGCGGGTGACGGTTGCGCAGCCCGCTCAAATGACCAGCCAACAGCACTTGCAGATGCTGACTGACGAGTGGGAAAAGGCCTTGCGGCTTGAACGCATGGCCGAGGCCACGGAACGAGGCGAGATGCCAGACAGTGAGGAGTACCATTAAACTACCTACATGAACTAACTAACTTAACTTTAACTTAGCCTACCTATGTGACATCCAATCCACTACCTAGGTGTGTAACCTCGGGGCAGATAGATAGGTTTGGTTAGGTTAAGTTAGGTTTTTGTGTGTGGTGTGTGGTATCATCATCTTCATTGTCTTTTTTTCCTCCCTTTGTCTCTTTTTTTCCCTTCTTTGTCTTGGACTCGACTGGCTGCCCGTGTTTGTTTGGTGGGACCAAATAAGGTAAGTACATTAGGTACACACACCTTGGGCACCCAGAGTGTGCCGAGGCTTATGACAGACACTGCTTTGTAAAAATAAATAAATAAAATAAATAAAAAAACACACACAAAGTTAGGTACCTATTTTATACGTATACATCATAATACAAAGCCGAGATTCTTTTGCATCCATCATACAATATATACTTGACATGAAACACAAAACCCCAAAATCACACATGATAAAAATAAATAGCACTGATATTCGTAAAAAGGGGGGGTCGGTTGATTACCTACCTAGGTAGGTAGGTATCCTTCGTGTATGCACGCACGCCTTTCTTGACCCTCCCTCCATAGGTATCCTTCTCTTCTGTTCAGTGGCTGACTTGCCTTGCCTCGGAAACTTCAAACTCTGTAAAAGCCATTGACGAGAGCCTTGGCCCAAACCTTGTGGAGGGTTTTTTTTTTCTTGGGGGGGGGCACCAACCCCTTTTATTTTCACTGCTGGGCAAAGGCAGCTGTGTTGTTGTTTCTGCCCTCGGGCAAAAGTTGTGTTAATACGATAAAAAGTTTTTCTATCAAGCCCAAAAAAAATCCTTCTCTCTGTTCATTTGAATCGGATTACCTGAATAGGTATCCAGGGTATGGCATCTCTCTCTCTCCATCATTCGAGTCCACCTAGATATCTCTATTTATACAGGGTATCATCTCAAAAAAATAGGGTATCATCCATGGGTATCCTTCGTGCGCCTTTTCTTGTATCCCGAAATTCCATTGTTTTTCCTCCTCTTGCATGCGTCAGCGAGCTTCAACCAATCATGCCGCTACATGGCATCAACGCGTTCCAACCAGCCTTGCCGCTCCTCTGGTGTGACGAGCTCCACAAGTTGCCGCTGCGTGACATAGTTGGCCGGGTCGCCCTGCCGTTGCGGGCAGCACCTCGACTTCACGTGCTGGCAGCGAGTGCAGCTCTTTTTGTCGCCGGCCATCACAGTGCCCTCACCGACGCAGCAAGGGAAGTACTTGTTGGCCTCGGCCGGGCTCCCCCAGGCACCCCCATTCTTCTTCCAGGACCGGTATACCCTGGCACACCCTTCGCAAGGCATACGGGAGAGTCTCCTCTGCTCGTGTGTCTTCTTGGCACTCTCCTTCTGCTTGAGCGTCTTGGCGCAGGGGGTGGGAGAAGGGGTGGCCTTGGACTTGCCCTTGGTGGCCAGCCGGGGGCGCTTTGCTGGTGATGGCTCCTCCACCTCCGTGTCTGAGGACTCTCCGTCCTCGCTGCGTCGACGTCGACGGGACGCTGCACCGGAGAGGGGATGACCGGGGAGGGGATGACGTTGCCCGGAAACGGATGGCTCTTCCCGGGCTGGGGCACGCGCGCCTTCTTGGGCCTCGATATATTCCACAGCCGCTCGAGCTATAGCGACATAGTGGGGCTCTGCTGCGACGAGTAGTTAGCTGGACCGGTGCACATACAGGTACGAGGCGCCTTGCAAACATAGCCGCAGGGCGGGCAATCACCCAGAGGGGGCCGACGACGACACCAAGTCAAATAGATAAAATAAAAGAGTAGGATGGAAGTCGACGACGGCGACGAGAAGAAGGGGTCCGACGACGACAATGACGGCGGCTTGTGGAACAGGGATAGAAACTTAAACTTACCGCCATCATCAACAATGATCGACGCTGGCTCCGGCAGGTAGTTGGGATCTCCCTTGGAGAGTGCTACCAAGCCAAGCAAAGCTTCGGCCTCGGCCATGGTCGTCGTCGTGGTCATATTGTCGGCGAGGAGAGAGTTGGGCGGGTTTGGTAGGTCGAACGAGGCGGCGTGTGAGCTCGTGTTGCTCGTGTTTGGTCGGGAGATCAGGAAATCCAAAAAATAAATGTCAGGGTCGAGTTACAAGTATCGTAGTGTTCTGGGGCTGATGGATGTGCGAGGTGAGTTTGTCTGATTCTGGTCAAAAGTCTGGCTGCCCAGGTACATATATATAGGGCGAGGACAGGGGAATTTTTGTGCGTCTCCACACAAACCTCAACATGACTCCTATTTAAACTCCGGGATGCCAGAAGTCTATTTTGCCCGGTGGTGGCTCCAGCTCGACAAAATGTGCTTCATCGGGCTTAGCTGGTACTCAGAGACCCCTGTGCACCTCTACTGCGGCGGAAGAGGCCTTCGTGGCTCTCCTTCCTCGGCACCTTGATCTCGTCCCTGGAAAGTCAAACCTTGTTCCCATGGTCTTTCCCTCTGTGTCATTACCTTTACGCTCTGGAGCATCGGTGATGAGGCTGGCGAGATACCCGGTGGAACGGACAGCTTGACTATCGACACTTCCTCAATGTCGTCGTTTCCAGGATGCCTTCGTCCATGCCTGACGCCGAGTGCCTCTTAGCCCTTTACCAAACGTCATTACATGAGACGGGTAATAGATGTCTAGAAAAACCTTCCTCGGACACGCGTGTCTGTTTGAAAATAGCATGGAAAATAGCTTCACAGTATTCATTGTTTTCCAGATGCCAGCAGCCGACGCACAAATCAAGGCCACGTATGAAATTATAGTGCGTTGACGCCGAGGAGACATTCTGAAGGAGGTCCGGTGGCGGAGGGCTCTTGATCTCCCAAGGGGGGCAGTGAAGAAGTAGTTGAGTGCTTACAGACCCACTGCCAACACGCAAGCCTTGTGTTAGTCGTTCCTTCCTTGTCACACAAGCACCGGTGGGCGGGGCCTAACGAGCAGTTTCCAGATGACTGGGTGGACCTGGTTCGTCGTCCCTGCCGCGGTCTGAAATACCAGGCAACTACAGGTCACAGGTGTCGTGCTGAGTGTATGTAGGTATCTAAGGGGCAACGCTTGGCACTTCTCGCAACACGGGGAAACGACGGCCTTGGCATTCAGGGGCGCATGTGATCTCTAGGTTCAAGCTCAGTGGTTTTTTTTTACCCCCCATCATGGATATTACGATTCAAAAGCCATCTGTCTGCGATGGCGTCCAATTTGAGTCACCTACTGTTCCTTCATGGCCGGCTTTTCGGCCACGATCCACCAACTCGTAGTAATCAAGCGCATCTCGTCCATCTTGACAAAGGCCTCCCCATCCAAACACAATCGATCAATCAAAGTCTTGAAGTGCCCGGGCAGCCAGCGCAGCCTCACGGCGGCCGACACAAACATGCGCAGCGCCCGGAAATACCCATCGACATGTCTGATCAACGGCGACTGCAGTCCGTCAATGCTCGCATTCTCGGAACGCACCACGACAAATCCCGCTCCCTCCAGCGCCGCCTCCATCCCATGCGGAGTCGGCGTCCCTACCGCCCCGATGAGCGGCTTCACTCTGCGCATCAGCTCGGCGTGCTCTGCGTTGCCCTCGTCGTAGCCCGCCAGCCGCACCCAGTCTAGTATCGAGACGCGCGCCCCTGGCTTCAGCACACGGTACACGTCACGGAAGAGCTCGCCCAAATCCTTAGATAGCGAAAGCGCCTGGATAGCGTAGAAGCCGTCAAATGCCTCATCCCCAAACGGCAACGGCAGGTCATTAAAGTCTCGCATCACAAACTCGTTCCCGCCCAGCCCGCGCTCCTCGCTGAACGCGGTCGCTGCGCCGATCTGGTCCGGATCGATGTTCACGCCGGTAACGCGCAGCCCCGGAACCGCTGTTGCCATGTGCGCGGCTACACGGCCCCGACCACAGCCTAGATCAAGAACGCGGTGTCCCGAGCGCAGACCGAGGGCGCGGGCGACGGCGCGCTCGTAGAGGAGCTGGTTGTCACGGACGGAGACGGAGAGGTCCCGAACCGGGGGGATGTACATCTTCTCAACAGCGCCGAGGGCGCACAGGTGGTTGAGAATGCCGTAGTAAGCGCGGAGACAGTCGCCTACGCGCTGGCGGTAGTGCGGGCCAAGGGCGGTGGTCATGCCAACAGGATCAGACCAGTCGAGGGTGTAGATGATGTAGCTGGACATGAAGTCAGAGACTTGTTGCGGGGTCAGCTGGCGGAGGTAGCGGAAGGATGTGCGGAACGTGCGGAGACGGCCGGTCTTGGAGGCTTTGTCCGCTGTCGTGAGGGCGGCGTCGTCCAGCGGCATGGGCTTGGGGCTGCTGGAGAGAGTTGCCCAGAGCTTGGCCGCGGCGACGGCGTCATTTTCGGTGCTGCTTGACCCGCGGTGGGAAGCGGATGGTGAGGCGGCCATGATGGTTGTCATGCTGGGCGGAGAGGGAATTGGACATGTAAACGTGGCCCGGTTAAGGCCCGACGTCGCGTGCTACATGTGGGACATGTTGCTATTTTAACTCGGCAGCAGCGGACCACGAGTCGGGTAGCGTACATTCCTTTTCCATCTTGTGTATTCGCCGAGCTGATCTGATCTAGTCACTAGGAACAAAGAAAATCTCGGATGTTGCTTATCGCTCGTTGTTTGCAACGAAGCCGAAAAATCCGACCCGGAACGTTCGGAAGGCGACCGGGGGAGCTGCACGGCCTTCTCGGGGTCCCAAACGATACAGAATCCGATGACGGTCTACTTGTCCGATAATTATTTGCAACAACGGCTGCTCGCTGACAAACCCGCCCATCTACCGCTGGCTCGGTTCTGCAACTGCAGGGTCGGTCATGACTCATCGCGGACGGTATGGCGCTTTGCACAATGGTATTATTCAACTTGCAGGGACTTGTGATATGTGAAGGCATATATGACTGGAGTTGGAAAAAAAGGCAACAAGTATAATTGGCGACCAGAGCTACTTGCTCCACTCTGGCTCTAGATAACAGGGGCATTAAATCAACCTGGTAGGTATTACAGTTGTGTCTACTTGGGTTGACACTAGGGTACCCGCAAGCTAACAGAATTTAGGTTTGAGCAGATCCGATATCAGACAATAGAGACCTGTTGTCAAATGGAACTCTTCGTTGGTTTGCTGGCGAGCCGAGGCGGGGCGGGGCGAGGCGGTGGAGGGGAAAGTTCAAGTACCTCATGATGGATTGCATTTGGAAATGTTTTTCTTTGTCTGGCAAAATGTGATATATTGTCCGGTATGGGATTGTTGCCGGAGTTCCTGGGTCTGTCAGTGGTTGAGACCAAAGGTTTGTCAGATTCCCACCTGGTTTCCGGGTTGTCGAGCCGAGCAGTGTGCTTTTCTAACATTTGGGGTGACAGGATAGAGGGTCTATCTGATCAAATCGACGTGGGGTACGACAAAGCTATTCACGTTGGGTGCGCCGTGAAGCTGATTGCACACAGCGGCAAGCGAATGCTTCAACCTCTAACCCTTCCCTTGCATAGGTACAAAAGGGACAAAGCAGCATGGCGATGCTGGCAGTTCCAGCTCGGTGTTTGGGCAGGGCGCAAGTGGTGCCCCGGGTCGGGGCCAAGTCAGCCCTGAGAAGTAGGCGATTGGTGAGTCCCCTGCAAATATGGGAAACATCCCTCAGCGAAGTTGTTCACGAACAGTCAGCCTAAGGCAAAATGATGAATATCCCCCAATGAGTCGTGACGGGGCGACCACTTTGTATTCGGAGCACTTTTCCCCGCCAATGCATATAAGATTTCCCGTTCCCGAAAACACTGAGATCTAGTAGGAGTGTCTTTTCTGTTGATTTTCATCCTTGCTCCTAACAAACCTTCTCACTCTCTTCACCTCACTTACCTACGGCCTCCCTCACAACCTCACTTCCTCTTCGACTCTCGCTCTCAAGAAAAAACGCAAACGGCAACGCATGATTTATACCCGCAACCATGTGCGTGCGTCTCTACCGTATCTATGGCTGCGGCCACAAAACCGATCTCGGCACCGAGCTTTGCCCTCTACGGCCCAATCGCCTCCTCTTCCCAACACGCAAATGTCCAGCCTTTGTTCCGCGCGAACGACACGACTTGGGCCAGCCTACTTCGCGGTGCCCCAACTGTCTTGACGACCAGGAATGGGCCAGGGCCGTGGGCTTGTTCAGAAATGCTCCGGTACATGTAAATATATCCGGGAACGACGAGTCTGTCGTCAGGACTTTTGTGCCGCCACCTGCTTCTGCTTCTGCTGTTGTTACTATTCTCGTCGGTAATGGTGAGTTGGAATGCGATAATTTGCCTCTGCGGCTCCGTGACCAGGGCCAGGGCCAGTCTCAGACTCAGCAGCCTCGAATTCAAGGTCAATCCCGGAGCGCGGGTGGCTACCCAGATATCTGGACGGCTGCATGTAACGACTTGGGACGAACTCGGACTCCTGTCGTCGAGTACGTCGACGCACAACCCAACTGCCCGCCATACCAGACAAATAACACATGGGCTGTCGGACCTGTGCCTAAGGTGCGGTTTTCGTCAATCCTGGAAGAGAACCCGAGGCGTAGCGGCGTCTTCGTTCTTCCTAACGAGAAATAAGCCTCTCTTTCGTCTTTTCTGAAGAGAAATGAGAAAAACAAGGTTTGCGATCTATCGAGGATGTTAATCACACGTAGTTCGTGGATGGATGGGTAAAGAGGACAGGGCGACCGGCTGAAGTTGAGGTACCTATGTTGTGTTCTTGGTCGTGGATGGAGGCGAGGAAACCAGCAGGTTACTGGAGAGGAACCCCCCCTAAAAGAACAGCCCTTCAGCTCTCTTTCTGGAGAAGCTCGGTCTGGGGAGAGGGGAGATAGACAGGTTATCTGCCAAAGATCTTCCCTCCTCCCCTATGATCAGCTTCTCTCTCTCTCTCTCTCTCTCACACACACACACACACACACCCGGAATATACGGTCGGCGGGTGAGGTGAGCCATTATGCTCATGATCATCTGTGTGGACTTTTTTGTCCATGGACAATGTCTGGCTGGCTGGATGGCAGACGACAAGACATCCATTGGGGTCTTCCAAGATGCCCAGCCTCGCCCACCTCTCGCGCTAGGCTAATTTTGGACCATGGGAGGAATTCTTGGTTGCGGCTTGGGGATTGGGGACTTGGCAGACGGACAGAGAGACGAGCAACGAAATTCCGGACAGACAGTACTACCTATTTTGACGTTGCGTTTGTGATTGCCGAGGACTGGATTGTTTGTAGAGAAGAATCGTTGGAGGACGGCATCTTTGGCATAGTGCATGGGATGGATATCTGGCTAGGCTGTTTTGGAATGAGACGTCTTGAACTCAGTTCGGGTACGTAGGTTCTATGGGGAGAGTGGCTGCGGCGATGATGCTCGCTTGGTCCGCTCTAGATTCCTACCTAAGGAACGAGGTTTGCTTGGCGAAGTTAGCTCAGGTTAGACTGTCTGCAGGAGTCAGCATCTTTTCGAACTTTGTATCTTCACCAAGGTATTTATGCGTGTGACGACGATATGGTCTCCTTATGCTACTTTCTTCTCCCCTGGGCACATGCAGCAGCGACGCTCCAGTCTACTCTAGCCACGCTGTGAACCCCCCCCCCCCCCCCCCCCCCCCCCCAG
>Ga0247765_1000211_pt1 | contig 47119 bp, 45 predicted proteins | sample UWRJL106311C6_FD_179949 | JGI IMG/M metagenome (GOLD analysis project Ga0247765, IMG submission 179949) | Plant litter microbial communities from Arlington Agricultural Research Station in Wisconsin, United States - UWRJ-L106-311C-6 | ecosystem: Environmental > Terrestrial > Plant litter >... | reverse complement strand
CCCCCCCCCCCCCCCAAAAAAAAAAATGAAAATCACGTCGGTAAGAATCAAGGATATACCCTCCACGAAAGACGCGATACTGAAATCCCACGACAGCTCTATGTCTACCCCATCAAAGCCCTGCGGGGCATCGAGCTCAAGCATGCCTTGGTTGGGCCGCAGGGTATCCGACATGACCGGCTATTCATGTTATTTGAAGTGGGACCATCCGGAGCATTGTCCAAGAAGATGCAACTGTCTTCTCATCCGCAATGCTCGCTGTTTGAACAGGAGATTGTCAACTCGGCCGGCGGTGGTGATGATGATGATGATGATGGGGAGAAAGGCGGTGTTGACGAGATTGTGGTGCGGTACTGTCACGCCGAGGACGGAGCAGCATCCGGGACTCTCCGTGTACCCTTGGAACCAGACTACACCACCCTCAAGAAGGTTGATGTCGACCTGCATCAAAGCGGCACGTCGGCATACCGCATGGGCGACCCGTACGATGCCTGGTTCAGCGCATGTCTTGGATTTCCCGTGGCGCTCATATATCTCGGCGATGGTAAACGGGCTATTCTAGGCAGGACGTTGCTCCCACCGGTGGCGGCGGCGGCGGCGGCTACTCAAGACCGCGAGAAAAAGAAGACTGGGTGGATTTCCTCCGTCACTTCCTACATCAGCTCTGCACCACCCTCCTCCGACCCGCAACCTTGGCTGACCTTCACCGATGTGTCCCCTCTGCTGGTGACATCGGAGGCGTCGCTTCAAAGCGTCAACTCCCTGCTGCTCAGAGACCAGCCCATGGAAATGTACAAGTTTCGGCCGAATTTGGTGGTTGACGGAGAAGGGGAGGATGCATGGGCTGAGGATTATTGGGGCGAGCTGGCTCTCACTACCTCACTCTCGGGAGCCAAGCATTCTATATTGTTGACGGCCAACTGTGGACGTTGCACGAGCCTCAATGTCGACTACCAGACGGGAAAACATGCCGAGGGCGAGCTGGGAACTGTCCTGAAGAAGCTCATGAAGGACCGGCGTGTTGATACCGGGGCAAAATGGAACCCGATATTTGGACGCTATGCTACCGTTGCTGGTGTAGAAGATAGCCCTGCTGTTCTCATCTCGGTTGGCGATGAAGTCAAGGTGGTCCGGCGTATTGCTGAACGGACAGTCTTTGACTGGCCGTAGATGGGGGGACTTTCTGGATCAAAAAAAGCAGGGGACATACAACACCGGCGATTCACTGGTTGTCACCGGCCCAACTACTACTAATCCGGTCCTCACTGGTTTTTGTCAATGGGAAAGCGGACGGGATCCCGAGTTTCCCATGTCGATATGGTCATATGTGATGACATCTTCGGTGTGAGCGGTTCAGACGTGTAGAATTCTATCTGGAAAGGTCATGTTTGACTGTCTCCTTTCGTGCCTGAAGAGACTCTGCTAGACTGCACTCAGTCTTCACCCCATCCAATCCATACTTTTCACAGCTGTAGGTCTCAAGAAGCTACAAATCGTCTGCCAATCTTTGTCAGTGCATGTCTTTGGACATCAAATCCAACATGACTGCTAGGTACCTAGGTAGCTTCTCGGCGCTGTTCTGGTTGATCTACCTGCGAGTAAAACCGAGACTAAGCAAACACCGACTGAACATGGGAACAATCCGGCCTCTCGGGTCTCTCCGGGTCGCTCACCACCACACACACACACACACACACACACACACACACACACACACACACACACACAATACGTGCGTATGCTGTCAACGCCGTTATGTGATGATGACCAACTTTTTTATTTTTTATTTTATTTTTATTTTATTTTAAAAAAGCATTAGCTTGACTAGGCCATCGGAGAAACCGCCTGCACTGTGGCAATTTTTTTTTTTTCCGTCGACACCAATCCTGGAAAGAAGTTATGCATGCAGCTGACAAGGTGTAGTGTACACTAGACGCCACAACGACCTTCGGGCTAGGTGCCTTAGTTAGTCGCCAAGCCAACGCCGCTCAACTGGAAGGGGAAAAAGTTGACAAAAAATTGCCACCGTTCACCAGACACAACGTCGGCTCGGCCAGCCTCGGGAACGTCATCGTGTGTGAAAGGGGTGCCTCGCTAGGGTACCAGGACCTAGTCCATACCCGCTAGTTAGTTAGGTAGAACTTCGGAAACCTACCCGGATGCAGGAATCGGGCAGGTGGTATCGCTTTTGAGAGACCGAAGGCCGAAAAAAAAGGACAAGCGCCACGGCGTTACTAGTGTGCTTGCTACTCTTACGAATAGCACAAGGATAAGCCTAAAAAAAAAAAGCTGGAAACCTCTCCCGGTTTTAAACCGAAGAAGGTGTGTATGTGTTTGTGGCCGACTGGACCGACCGGTCAGACTCCCGGATTTGTGCTTTGGTGGGTGTAACTGTCCGCATTTGAGCCTTTGACGCGAGCCAATCGCCACGAAAAAAAAAACTTCTTGAAATGCTGCTATCTGTTGTCGACTCAAACCTTGTATGTGGCCCCGATCGTGGCGCGGTTCAGCTTGCTCCCTACATCACGTTTCTTGCCGCCGATCATCGCGCGGACATAAGGATGATAGACAATAAAAGTCCCTCACCCCTGTGTGCAGATGCCGGTAAACTACCTAGGTACGTATTTGTTTTTGATCCACCCAGAGGACTAAATGCTCCGGCGAGAACAAAGCTCGCCATCTTATCCCCCGTTTCCCTCTAGTCATACGCCATGGATTTGGTGTTTGCCTTCGGAGCCGGCCGGGTACCTGGTCCGGCCCCGGCCCGGGGAGTGGCACCAGTTCCGGCTGCCGGTGTTGCGGGTGAACTATAACCCAGTGTCGTCGATGTGGGTGTGGCGAAGGCAACGTAAAGAAATAGCCTTGGCTGGTTCTAGATGGGAATGAGACGGTCGTGTATCCTGCAATTCGTGGGTTTCCCTTTTTCGGACCATGATGCAGCCGGTGTGTGTGTGGCCAAGCCGGGAGAGCTATCTGGGACCTACCTAGGCGACTCCTGTCAGCCATCGTACTGTCACCGTTCGGTGTCTGGAGTATCTCTGGCTGCTTTGCAACCCGTCACCTGGCCCAATCGGCTCCGATGGGCTCTGCTGATGCTTACATCACTGTTTAGGAAGAATGGTATGGTCGTTCGGCTGCGATATGCAATGCGACCGCCTCAAATCTGTTCGAGCATCTGGACTTCGCCTCTGGCGGAAAGCTTGTAGCTCTCTGGAGGCCGATCCGCGACGCACACTTTCTCGAAGGACCCCCAATATGCGCAGCCCAATATCCAATCCCCAGCGTCCATATGCGGAATTCCCCTGTGGAGTTTAAAGTTGTGCTGTTTCTCAAATTACATGCAGCGGCCCGATATTGCCCACGTTCTGGGTCGAGGCCCACGAGAGTAGATCACGGGGCTGCTTGCAGAGCACCACGCGGCACGGGAAACAACAAGCTACCAATGGTCAAGCTGCCACAGTTGAGGCTCATACACACCAGACAACCCCGGCTTACACGGCTCCAAACCTGCTTGATTTAGTTCTGGGAGTGCGATGGCGGCTCTGCATCCCCAAAGCGCCTAGCAGCAGCTTCGTCGTTCTACAACAGACTGCGTCCAGAGTCGGAGCATAAACAGGCACCGTCTAGACGCCGTGGCGGCGTGACAAGCTGAAAGCCAAGTCTTCGATCCTCAGCTTGCACGCTCGGCCCTCTCTCCTCGGCCCGGTAAATAATCAGCTGGAGACGCAAAGCTTCGGGCTGCTTCGATTTGGTAGCATCCAGTCGGATTCGGGGGTTATTTGTCTTATGACGGAGACGGTGTGGCATCACGCAGACTTGTGTGGTATGTGTAGTATAGATGGCAAGGGCTGAAGACGCCTACGGGGATCGATAAATTTGGATGGGTGTTGAGCAGGAAGGAACAGAATGTCTCTCGCTCGGACATTGGGTTTTAGCGCAGCGGCTGCTGCAAGTGATCAGCGCTGAAATCTGGGGAAATCAGGGGTTGGGGGACCTACCTAACAGGGGTCAAGTCAGGACAGCTTGAACCGCACCATCAACCTTCCAGGGGATGACGGATCATCGGGGTCTGGGCAAAAAGAGATGGATTCGAGCCGGAAAGGAGATGACCGCCGAGTGAGAAATGTTCGAGAACCTTGGACATCGGCAATCGGTCCTGGTGTTACCCGTCAAACAACGGCGCCGGTGCGACAGGCTTGCGAAGGAAACCTATTACGGCAGAGACCACCCAGGCGAGGTGCGGAAAGTAAGGGGGGTGGTTGCAGACGGCCTGGAAGCGACAGGCTGAGTGACGGGACAGCAGGGATGGCATCCTCAAGGTGGGATGGAATTTGAGAACCTGGAAGTACTAATTTCATGAAACAGCATACCTTATACGCCAGGCCGCCCACACCATCAACGGGGTTTATTAACGGTGTGGTGCGAGGCTGCGTGGCTCCCGCCATATTTCTCCCAGGCACAATTGTTGTTGTTGAGGAGATGTTGTATGCCGACCACATGCAAATCACTGGAGCGAGGTGTCACGGCAGTTACCCACCCTTTCCCGTACTTTCCCCCTCGATGTTTGCTCCGGTCGGTGTAGCCTAACCTTGAGCTACCATCTCCCACCCATCTCCTACCAAGGGGCGTGTTGCACATTGAAGTCGGTAGTCAGCTGGAAGCTGGTGAATTGCAGCTTCTCTTCTCATTGACAGGTGTGCCAGTCCACCACCATCCAATTGGCTATTTTCACCGTGCCTTCAAGGTCAAGCTTGGCTCACCGGTGACCAGTCATTTTGCTACTCCCGCGTTACCGAGATTCATGACCAATCGAAAGTCGTCAATCTCATCGTAGTTTAAGTGGCTGCATCATCGTCGCCCACTGGTCCGTGCCGTGCGCCTGACCATCTTTTTTTTTCCTTCCTCTGCTCATGTTTGGAACCCCCGAGTTGAATCCACCAATGCCGGCAAGCCTCTGATTTGGAGATCTCGCCACCCACGGCGTCACGATTACATTCAGGACCTGATACTATAAGCGATAAATAGTCCTTAAAAAGCCTTAACATATGCAGGTTGGCGAATGTGAGCGTCTTTACCATTATATACGCTCCAAGCTAGGGCTTACACAATGCAGCCCTTGATCCAAATGTGATGGAGCTTCCTTTGATAGTTCCAAAGAGCTCGCCCTGGGGATGGGGAGAGATGTTCCGCACCACCTGATATATTCACTATTTGGCTCAAGTGTTGATTTGGGGTAAAATATTGGAGAAGCAATCTGGATCAAGACAGGCAAGTCTGGGACGGGTGAAACGGGCGGCGCCAATTCGATGCGCCTTTCTGGACCCCAAGAGCCCATATTAAGATTCTGATGCCGTGGCAAGATCGAAATTACGACGTTTTGTGCATGGGCATGGACTCCGTCTTCCGCGACCCAGAAATGGAACTCGTGGCTGTTCAACTTGGATTCGGGATTGTAATCCATACCTCGCATTGGTTTCCATCGCTGCCTCAAAATATGGCACCGTGTCCGATTGTGTTGGTGCATCTGGCAAGTTGAAGCTGAGGGTTTCAGAACCGCCGCATTTTCGACCGCATGGAGACCAAATGTGGTCTTGTCGCCGTGCGCCGTGGTAGGTGGGGGGGGGGGGGGGAACTTGGCTGGCTTATCACCGATTTATCGCTCCTCGCGCCGCGTTTCTTGTCGACAAGGATGCTGACGTTGCACGCTATCCCTGTCGCCAAGCAGTGGGGCGCCTGGCATCGAGCCGCCCTCGCGAGTCGCCAGAGCCTTTCCGGAAATTCTGGCAGTTCCAGTTCAATCGGAGTTGACATTTAAAGAAACTCAAGAGGTGGAGTTGTGAGAAGGCATCATATTTGGAGAATGTATGTTTCTTCGTACTGATAGCTGGTGTACTGCGAAAAGCTTTGGGGAAATTGGAGTCGCGAGCTGCATCCCAGAGTGCCCCGCGATACCCCTCCAAAGTCTCAGCTTCATCCCACCTTCGGTCGATGGCGGGGTAGCAGCTCTGAGACAGGTCAAGCTCCAGCCTGTCAGCAAGCTTTCCGATTGCTTGCTCAATTGGGAGCCGAGGCTGGCGAGGGCAACGGCGAAAAGCGGTGACGCAAATAAAACTACTTGTGTAGAACCCGGATTACCAAGCAAAGCAAAGCCATCTTGAACAACCCAACATTTTTCCTCGATGTCGAAGCCGGAAATCGTGGCTAATTTCACATGGTCAGATCGGGTGATGATAAATGTGCAGCGAAGAGTCACTGTTGAGACGACGGCTCCCCTGCCTCATACCCCCGTCGAATTGCCTGCAATGGGCCCAATTGGGATTTCGGGCTGGCGAGTTGACTGGAGCACCGAGGTCGGGCGCGATATCTCAAACGTGTGTGCTCCCAATTTTCGGAGCGTTGATTGGCCACCTCGAGTTGCTGTGGTCTGCTAGCTCGGAGAGGCTCCAACCCACCGTCCAATGTGCATCCCACCAGCGATGCCTGAATGATCCAGTTTTCTCTGCCCAAAACTGGGTCCGAAAAGCCTCTGGTCGGAGTGTCGTATCTCAAACGTCAGATTTGGTCGAGCTAAACCGCGAACACCCTAGCCACTGATGATCGACTGTCTCGAATCTTGCCCACTTCGTTGGCCTTAACAGTAGAACAAGAACCGCATTCATATTTTGCCCTAGGGTCCCTGGCTGGAGTGGGCAGAGCACGGCTTGGGAGGGCCGCAGCGGGACGATTCCTGTTTCTCATCCATTATGTTTTGTCCACAAACGCCCACGGCTCACTCGCCCCTCGCTGCGTGCCTATCTTTAGCTGAAGACCAGGATGCTGATGTCTGCGAGGACGGCAGGTCGCGCTCATTAGGCGTCAAAGTGAAGCCGATACTGTGACCACTCGGTGTTCTTGTCGAGCCAATTTGGTGACCTGATGAGCGCACCAAAAACAACTCTTCCTGTTTCATTCCAGTCTTGATAAACTCCAACCACGACAACTTCAAGTCCTCATCGGAGCATTTGAGCTACATTCGAGGGGCGGGTCTGTTTGACATGCCGTAGCCACACAGTGCGCGGGAATTATGCAAATACGCGGTCTGCTTTTGGGCACCGTGCCCTTCGCGGCTCCAGTCCTGGTGTCAATGGCGCTGGAACTGATCGGGAAACATGCTAGGGTTTATAAATAGCGGCCGGGCTTTATCGTGTCTGTGTCGATCATGGCAACGGTCTCCGTCTCCATGGGGAGCTGGATAAAACTTTTCAGACTGCAAATCGTTGGGTTGACGACTGCAAACCGAGCAAGGGCTCTTGCCGGCAAGGGTTCGGGTTGTGTTGCTTTTGCGAGATGTGACAACGTAGGTGACAAGGGAGGTAGTTATGGGGCCGCATCTACACTACTCGCTCGCAGCCGCTTGCGATGCGCAATTTACGTACGACAATTTATGTTCTTGGAGTCACAAATGCGTGTCTTAGCGGGTGTGGTCGCCTTTGCTGTAAGGTACCGCTAATGGGGCGAGAGATCCGTCCGGGAAAGACTCGGAGTTCACATCATACTCTTGAGGCCCCAAGGAAAATAACCGAGGGAGAACCACCGACTATCAGGCCATAACCGCTGAGTACGGAGACATCTGCATTTGCACAATGACATGTTATCTAGGTGTACCGAGTGGATGATACCCTGGGAAGCCGTGGGTTACTTGTGAGCTGACTTTGGAAGGTTGATATTCGGGTATCGGAGACTTGCCATGACAGCCAGAGTCCCCCTTGTGGTTGTGTTGCGATCGGGGTCGGGGAGGGAAGCGGACGGCTGCAAATCTGTCGGCTAGAGCGAGAGAAGTACGTACCTGAAACGTCCTAGACTCGGTCAAGGTACAATACGATGCGCATGTGCGTGGAGCCAACAAGAACCGGAGACGAAGGCTTAGCTGAAGCAAAAAGACATCGCGGGCTTGCGATCCAGTTGGCGCCGCCTCTTGGTGTCGCGGATCGAGTCCTCGGCTTGCATGTATGAGAAACTGTTGTGGCACTGTGGGTGAAGCATAGTGAAAAGGCCCAAGGAACGCTAAACCAGGAGCAGCGAAACCAGTGACGGGACTGAACAATCAGACAGCGCCCAGACCAAATCATCTGCAGGCTCTTGCCGGGTTCACAGCTTCGATCTAGTTGCTTGGGTTCGGCTTGCCTGGGTGTGTCGCAGAACCCGCGAGTTGCAGCCAGGGCTCGCAGCAAGCTTGTGAGAGAAACGGGCATATTGCAGATGGGTACTTGAAGCCACGGGGTGCGCTAGGAACCAGCTGCAGCAGTACCTTCCTGAGTTAGCTTCCTCCATTCCTCCGTGTCTGACTGGACGTAAACCCTCCGCGAGCACTGCTGCCGGCCGGGCAATCGCTGAGATTGTCTGCCGGCTGTTGGCGGGCGCGAGACAAATGACGCGGCAGCCGATTGAGAGAGCAGCCCGCGGGGTGAACGAGGTGGGTGTCGGAAGCAAGGTGGCCTGGGCAGACGACCGAGACGGCGGCTGCTGCTGTCCCGTAAACCGCCCCGGTTGCGCCCCGCCGTTTCGAGACGACGGCCAGTTGTGATTCGTCATCGTTGTAATAAATACCACAGCGGAGGCTCACGAGGGAGATGCAATAGCAACGCGCGGTATACACTGACTCTGGCAGAAGTTACCCAGAGCGAGTGCCGGTGTATAGTCGCTCTGCCGCCTTGAAATTGGAGACACCGCATTGACAGCCACATGAGGTTGGAATAATTGAGTGGACAAACCCACGCGAAAGAGGCAGGTAACTGGGTGGCATAATCCACATTCTGTTGGTAATACCAAGTTTTCGGGAGGAGCCATCCTGTCCCGATCGGAAGCCCAGCGTTTTCGCAACATCTTGGGGCCTCGACTTGACAATAGCAGAGCCTGGCAGGTTGGGTGAAAACTTCGAAATGCAGCATGACCGACTGATCTGTCGGCATAACCCACACTATCACCAACTTTACGACCTTTTTTTCCCCCCAATGCGTGCACAAGTCAGTGGTCCGCGTTTGGCAAGCATTTCTCTGAGTCACTACGAAGTCGCTGCAGAGCAGGAACGTCTCCACTGCCTGCATGCGATTCGACCAACGGCTGCAGAAGGGGTCCAGCGCCCCCAGCTTGAAGTACCTTGGACATTACATTAACTCCAGTTCGTGCATAGAGAGGTGCATGGCCAGCCCTCAGTCTCGACAGCGAATGTATCCGGCTGGTACCGCACCGACGCTCCTGCCCCTCCATCTGCAATTGGTGTGCAATGGTGTGTTGCAGGCCCTGGAGCCTTCCTTGTTCCTCACTCTATCCAAGGAGCAAGGGTGCCAGGGTATCACGGTGCACTGTCCACCTTGACCAGGGCCCCCCAAGACCCCGCCGCTCCGAGAGAAGCCGCACTGTGTGTCTGTCGTAGGTAGCGCGGAATGCCACTGCTCGCTCTTGACGCTGACAGCCAGACCTTGCACCCAATTTCGCCATCCACCGTAGCGCTCCGCTTCGGGCAATCCAGACAGAGCCCGCTCCACAGACCGCAGAACACGGGCCACACAGCCCACCGGCTGCAGACCACACAGACCTTCCGTTGCTCTTCTGTGGTTCGTCTGCCCTCCCAGCCCACCTCAGGCGACCAGGCCATTCCACCTCTTACAACCACCACTCGGCCTCTCGCTCGCCTTATTCAACATCTCTCTGAGTGGGCAGTCTACTTGTCGATATCGGTCCTGTAGGGACACAGAACGCGAATCGAGCATCGAGCACGCGGTTTTCAGCAATTGCGCCGCGGAATAGCATGCAAGCGTCGACGACGTCCTCGAGCCCCTCATCCTCGCCTCTCCCTCCTCAGTAGCTTGCTGCTCCCCACCACCCGCTCCGCTTGCCGCTACCGCTCTCGCTGTCTCCTTCGCTACTCTACTCCCCATCCCTCCCTGCGCCATCTCGCTCCTTTTCTCGCTGTTGTCGTTGTCTCTCCGCCCAACCGACCCGACAAAGCCGCAGTTCTGACCTCTTCAAGCATCTTCGCTTCCGAGGGCAATGACTGCGTCGTCGAGTGAATTTGGCAGCAAGACCGAAGCAGCCGTAGGCATGTCCAGCTCCTCGGCGTCACCCTCGGCCGCTGCCGGCGCTGCACCCACGGGCGATGAGGCTGGTATGTCGCCCTGACATTCGCTTGCCATTTCGAGGAAGCCTCTCTGTGCAATGCCCTCCTCAAGGTTTTTTGACATCTCTTCTACCAACGTAGCTGACAAACTCTCTTTTAAAGCGTCGACAATCACCGTCAATACCAAGACTCCGGCCAACTTCCCTCCGTCTAAGACCGACAAGCCCCGCCCGCACGTCTGCGGGACTTGCCAGCGCTCCTTTGCCAGGCTGGAGCATCTGAAACGTCATGAACGCTCTCACACCAAAGAGAAGCCGTTTCAGTGCCCAGAATGCTCCCGTTGTTTTGCGCGACGGGACCTGCTCCTGCGACACCAGCAGAAGCTACACCAAACCACGGCGCCGTCCGCTCGCCCGCGCAATCGTCGCGAGAGCGTAGCTGGCGTTCCGCCCGGAGCCAGCCGAGCTCGCAAGAATAGCGTCGCAGGCACAAACGCTACCGCAAGCGCCACAACAGCCGCTTCGATGCGACCTCGTGCCAACACGATCAGCCACATTGACGGCGCCGCCATGCAGATGCTCGCTGCTGCCAACGTTCAGGTCGCAAGAGGCATTTCGTCGACCCACAGTCGTCATCCTAGCTTGGTTGGGCTACCAATGCACAATCTCGACCATGGTTTCGGAATGGCGTCGGCCCTGGTCCAACGGGGAATGCCTCATGGGCTCCCTAAACTCGAAACCCATGGGATTAACGGACTTGACTTCAGCGGGCTCAGAACAGCCCCTGTCATGCCGTTTAGCCCGGAATTCGATGTGGAGGGCTTTTTGTTTGGCCCCGCTACTGGCTCGACCATCAATCCCAATGCACTGCATCTGAGTGATTCGCCGCCTTCCATGTCTATGGACCCGTTGTCTCCATTCCCACGCGGCCTCGCAGATATGTCCGGGAACCAACAGCTTGATGATGGCTTTGAGTGGCTGACGGGTTTCGACCATCAGATGTCTTTCGGGAGCAAGACTAACGAGAATGCTGTTGATGGTTCCTCCCCGTCTGCCATTAGCACGACTAGCCAGAGCGGTATCAGCGACGTCATGGTTGACGGATCCAATCACCGCGCGGGTGCGACTAGCTCAGGTTCCATGTGGCAGCCGTCTATCATGGGGCCTCCCCAGATGACCAACCCTTTTTCACTCGATATGGGTAACTCTGTGTTTCCGGACCTCCTCAGCGGCGCTCCGTTGTCTCCACAACCGCAGTCTTCAAAGAGCCTTGGTGACAATTACTTCTCGACACCGCCTCCCTCTCTGAGCTCGCTCAGCCCCAGCATTGTCCCCGGGATGAGCAGTCAAAACCTCAGCCAGACCCTTGGTTTCGGTGCCGGTCCGGAGACGCCGTCCTCGATGAATGGTAGTAATCATGGCACCTTACCCCTCTCGACAATCACTGATTCAACAAGAAATGCCATCCTAGGTGCCCTGTCGGCCTCTCAGGCTTCCCAATTTGGTGCCCGGAGATATTCGTTCGCGACACCGACCTCCCCCCTGACCTCACAGCCCCCAACATCCACCAGCTCCGCCGAGCAGGGCAACAATATTCCCAGTACCCATGATCTCAAACGATATGTTGGTGCCTATCTTCAGTACTTCCATCCGCACCTCCCGTTTGTCCATATACCGACGCTATCGTTCGAAATTCCGACGCAATCAGCTAACGGGCGAAGCAGCGGTATCGGCGGGAGCGGTTGTTTGCTGCTGTCGATGGCGGCCATCGGGGCCCTGTTTGAAATTGAACACCAGGCGTCGATGGAATTGTTTATAATGGCAAAGAAAATGATTCAGTTGTATCTCGACGAGAGGAGGAAAGCGAACGTAAGAAAGGCAGACTTCAGACGGACTCCCATGTCGGAGCAAAATTCACAGCAGCAGGAAAACACTGTCGAAACCCCCGTCTGGTTGGTTCAAGCGATGCTCCTCAACGTCGTGTATGGCCATAATTGCGGGGACAAGCGGGCAGGAGAAATTGCGTCCACCCACGCCGCCGCTCTGGTAAGTCTCGCGCAGGGAGCGGAACTGCTGCGGCACACTCGAGTCGAGGCATCCAAAGAAGTGGAGATGTCAGATGCAGACAGCAACTGGGATGGTAATAGTGCTCGGAAAGGTATCGATGAGTCGGCCGAGTGGTTGCGCTGGAAGGTAATGGAAGAACGGAAGCGTACCTTGTACGCCGTCTTCATTCTGTCCAGCCTTCTTGTATCAGCATATAACCACACGCCGGCGCTGACGAACTCGGAGATCATGCTTGATCTCCCGTCCGACGAGGAGTTTTTCGCGGCCGAGAGCAGCGCCGTATTCCAGGCCAAAGGTGGTGTTTCGGCAGCTAACCACAACCGGATGACTTTCCACAACGCTCTGGAAAATCTGCTTCGAACAAACGAGAAACAGCAGAAGCAGCTTGCGCTCAGTGGCCTGCAGCCTTTTGGATCGACGGGTAATGTCAATGATCTCCCTAAATGTGATCTGAAACCCAGTACGTTCGGCTGTTTAATCTTGATCAATGCTTTGCACAACTACATTTGGGAGACTCGCCAGCGGCATCATAACAAGGTCTGGACCAACGAAGAGACGGAGAAGATGCACCGTCACATTGAACCTGCCTTGAGAGCCTGGCGGGAGGCATGGGTGAGCAACCCCCACCACAGCGCGCAACGACCCAATCCATATGGTAAGGGGCCGCTTTCCGCCGACGCCGTGCCACTTCTCGATCTTGCTTACATCCGCCTCTTTGTCAATCTTTCGCGATCAAAGGAGAAATTTTGGCAGCGGGATTGGGAGGGAATGGCAGAGGAGCTGGCCAAGGGGTCCGAAATTGTTCAACATGCCGAGCACTCGCCTGCTTCCCATACGGACTCGGCCATCACTGACCCGTCTGATGCGTCGGGTACAAGCTCTCTCTTCGTCGACTCTCCACCCACCCAGTCGTCGTCCCCCGAGTTTGCCGCATCCAAATTTCCACCACCCGGCACGATCAACCCTACCTTGACACAGCAGCCATCCTCAGCGCAGCCCCAGTCGCATCTATCTGGGGGGCGAACAATTTCTCGGAGAGAGAAACACTTGCGGAAAGCGGCGTTCTTCGCTGCTGAGTCTCTCACCAATTCTGGGAAGCTCGGCACCACATTCGCTGATCTCACAAGTCGTGAGCTCCCTCTGCAGTCTGCGATGTGTGCCTTTGACTGCGCCCAGGTCCTGGCCGAGTGGGTTGCTACCTTGCAGGACCGCGTCGGTCGGTATCTTGGAATTCTGGGCCAAGACGATGTGGACCTTGCACAAGTTCCTGCCATTATGCTTCTTGAGGACGAAGATGTCAAGTTGCTGGGTAAAATACAGGATATCATACACGGCGCCCGAGCAAAGATGAGTCTTGACATGGCTTCCGGCGGACTCAGTGGCATGAATGGAAGTATTGGTAACGTTGAAGGGCGACATCAAATGGATGACCGTGCAGGCTATGCAGCACAGATTCTCCGAGTCACTGCCTACATGTTCGACAAAGCTACTGTATGGCCTGGTAAGTACATATTTCACGAATCGTCTCAGTGTAGGTACCTGTCTCCTCGAGATATTAATTATTGGCAGTGACTCGGCTCATCACCTCTTGTCTGGAAACCCATGCGAACCATTTGAGGGCCCGCGCAGAGAAATCCGTTCTGAACCCCGAATAAAGCTCGATGCCGGAACGCATTCAGTCGCTCTCTTGACAAGGATCATTCCGTTGTCACACTTACCCTTACGATATGTTCGGATATCTCTTCCGCCCGCGTTCGAATCATTACGGCCGTCTTATAATGATACCCATTTCTGTTTTCCAGCTTCTGTCGACTCTGGCGTGCTTGCTTCATCAAAATGTACATGGGACTGCAACAACGATGATCCGGATCATGCTTTGCCTGGATTTCCTTGGGGCGATTTCTTCCGTGTTCACATCCAACTCACTCGGGATACTACTGTCAGGCATCGTTTGGGAAAATTTCAACTTCGAATCTTTATGGTGCAGTGTTTCATGGCTCTTCGAGAAACACCCCTTGGCGACACGTTTCAGTGCTGCAAGTGGCTTTTAAGGCAAATAAAATTCTGTTGGGGATATATGTCATCGGGGTTTCTATCCTGGATAATTTTTGGGATTTCTTGGGAGGAACGGGGTCTACTTTCTGAACTTCATATGCTCGAACGACAACGGTTGGGAACCGGGGGTTGAGACAGCTCGCTGTTCTCGTTTTGCTTGGCTCTAGGGCAAGCTGGGTGCTCGCACAATGGAAGACCCAGCTGTTTTGCTGTGACTTCTGCCGGCGCCTTCCCTCACGAAGGCTTCATTTTCATTGTTTTGTTTTGGGCAAATAACGTGGAGTAATAGGGTGTTTCATTCGGTTTACATACGATGCCATGGGGAAAATGAGGATGGTTGATGAACCAATGAGGCGTTGCGTTTTTCTCGGGATTGTTTGGCAGTTGTGGCTGACTTGTGTTATCGGTGACGGCTCAATCGCCGACGAAGTATCTGACGGCCATCAAAATGTAGGAGGAGCCAAGCCGATCTTGTCTTGTGCAGATCGGAAAACAAAAGTTGGTGGGTGGTGGTGCAACGGGTTTGTGTATGTATGTATGGGATCGGCCAAAATACAAGGCAAAATTACTGGCACCGTTCAAGATTAATGCAAGATTTGATCTGATGCGCATCTGCGGAGCTGTTGGTTGGTTGGACCTGAATCTAGGAGGGAGAACTTTCTGTTACTCCTGAGATGGAGACGCCTTAGCGTGGTGGATAAAACGCCATGGCTGGCTCGACCAGGGGACTGCTGGTAGTTGTTGAGAAACACGACTCGGTTGGGATTTCCGACGCCACCAGCCGCGTTATCAATCTGAGTGCTGTCCCAATACTTAGGCTACTAACAACAGGGAGTACAAAGCTCAGCTCAAAAGTGATAGTCTGAACAAGCGAAAAAGGTACCCATCCAGATCGCCAAGGCGCCTGCCAACTTTGACGCCTGTCTGGTTCCTGCATCACCCCCAGTTCGACGCTAGTTCCACAATGGATCAAGACCCTTTTTGCAGTGAATTTTTTTTTCCCTCCTCTCTGCCGTCCTTCAAAACCTCTTGGATTCCGGTCCTGGGCGACCCCTTTTGCGGAGAAGCTTCGTGATGGCGGTGGGAGCTACACCAGCCAGCTCACTAACAATTAGATGCTGAGTAACGTTAGTTAGCTCCACCATGTCTGGAGACAACATCAGCTTGACTTGGTGGGGCGTGGAGGAGAATATTCAGGTCGATCGATAAGACAGATAGATAGCTGGACGAGAGGATGTTTAAGCACACCCAATGCTCTCTCCCATTTTCAATGGAGGCACACGGTGTGGAAGAGAAGCTCGAACGAACGCACTACATTTTTTTCCTTTGTTGGGGGCCTTGTTTGCTGTAGAAATTCTTTCTCTTGTTATCAGGGGGTTGCGGTCGCCGTCCGACGCACACACACGCTTGCCAGGTTGAGACATCGAGAAAACGGGGCCCCAACGCAATTTTAAAATGCCCGTGGTCTTTTACTGGACGTGGACTAGATGGCATGGATGCCGCTCGCGTGTTTAACATCCAATTGGCATCCGATTTAAGCAATCCGTTGAGTGGGAATCCGGCAGCAGCAGCAGACGTGCCAGCGTGGGGATTTGATGTGGATCTCGAATATCCTTGCAACGTTAAGTTTTGCGACAGGGCCCAGACCACCACCCAGACCTAGAAAGTCTGAAGACAAGGGCGAAAAATGAGAAGACGAACGGGGAACGGACGGGGGGGGGGGCTAACATAAAAAAAAAAGTTGGGAAGAAGAAAAAAAGCTATCCAGGTATCTTTTTTCCTTTCCCGCCCCTCTTCTTTTTCTTCTGTTCCTCCCACACCCTCTTCTCTCTCTCTTTCTCTCCAACCCTCTTTTCTCCTTTATCTCTCCTCTCTCTCTTCTTTATTTTGGCCAATTCTCTCTTCTTCCCTCCCCTCTCCTCTCTACACTATCAGTAGTAGCAGGTGACGGCACGCCAGAGAGTTTGCAGCCATGGCAATCTCAACCGCACAAACGAAGACGTCGACGGCCAAAAGGCGCGCTGTCGAAGGAGGCGAGGCCAAGCTCGCCCTCAAGGTTCCCCAGCAGCCACCGCAGTACCCTGACATTCAGACAATTCGTGATGCTATTCCGGCGCACTGCTTCCAGCCATCACTAGTTCGGTCATTGGGATACCTCGTCCGCGATACGGTCATGATCACAGCGCTGGGCTGGGCGGCCCTGACCTTCATCCCGCGGATTGAGGACACGGCATGGCGAGTGGCGGCGTGGATGGTCTACGGCTATGTGCAGGGCCTCGTTTGCACGGGATTGTGGATTCTTGCGCACGAAGCCGGACACGGCGCCTTCTCACTCCACCAGCGAGTCAACGACGTTGTGGGTTGGGCGGCGCACTCGGCGCTGCTGGTCCCCTACTTTAGCTGGAAGTTCTCTCACCACCGCCACCACCGATTCACGGGCAACATGGAGAAGGACATGGCCTTTGTGCCCCAACGCACCGAGGCCCGCAGTCGCCGTCGCATCTCCAACCTGTTCCTCGATGCCGACCTGTTTGAGGATGTGCCCATCGTCCAGCTCTTCAAGCTCATCGCCCACCAGCTCGCCGGCTGGCAAATGTACCTGCTCTTTAACGTCTCGGCCGGCTCCGACAGCAAGCAGCGCGAGGCTGGTTGGCTGCGTGTGAGCCACTTTGAGCCCACCAGCGCCGTCTTTCGCCCCAACGAGGCCATCTTCATCGCCATCTCCGACCTCGGCCTCGCCATTACTAGCTACGCCCTCTACCTCGCCTCCAATGTCATTGGCTGGCAGACCGTCTTCCTCCTGTACGGTGTTCCCTACTTTTGGGTCCACCATTGGCTGGGTAAGCTCTTTTTTTTTCCGTCGTTTGCGCGTTCGTTCGTTTGCTGACCGATCGTCGCCTCGATTTACACAGTTGCCATCACATATCTGCACCACAACCACCCTGACGTTCACCACTTTGAGGCCGAAAACTGGACTTTTGTCAAGGGCGCTCTTGCTACCGTCGACCGGGACTTTGGCTTCGTTGGCCGTCATCTCTTCCACGGCATCATCGACACCCACGTCGTCCACCACTTGTTCCCGTAAGCTTCACCCCCTCCCCCAAGAAAAAAAAGGAGAAAAGAAAAACCCTTGTGACTAACAAGAAACCCAAAACAGCCGTATCCCCTTTTACTATGCCGAAGAAGCCACCGAGGCCATCAAACCCATGCTGGGTGACCTATACCACCGCGAGACACGCTCCTTCATTGGCCAACTATGGTCCACATTCACCACGTGCAAATACGTCGAGGAAGACCCTGCTCTTCCCGGGACCTTGATCTGGGCCAAGAACTAAAACCAACCAAAAAAAGAGTCCCATCATCATCATCTTTTTTTCCCCACTACCCTTTTCCCTTTCGATGTGGGCAAACCTACCTACCCAGCAAAACACAGGCAGGCAGGCAGGTACGTACACGATCGCAAAGAGTAAAGAGGAGAAAGAAATAGAAGGGAAAAAGATAGCTGATTGTAAATATCTCGTGCCCGGATGGAACACACCAAAAGAGATACATAGATATAGAAAAGGAAGGCAGGAGGGAGCAGAAAAAAAGAAAACAGCGCGCCACCACCACCAACACACAGGGTTACGGAACGGGCTTTTAAACCAGGACGATAGAACTGGCGCCGGAAGGGGGGGTACACTGATGATCAACAGCTGCAGTACGGCGGGCACACTACGCATATTAGATGCGCATTTGTTGTATGCATGCGAATCTTTTTTGACGACCGATGATAGAGAAAGAGATAGAGAGAGAGATAGATAGACTTGGGGGATGAGTGAAAGAAAGGGTTCCAAAACGTTGTCATAGATCAGATTATGAATGGACCAAAAGCAACCAACAACACCCAAAAGGAGGATGAGATGAAAATGGTTAATATGAAAAGATACCCAAATATCCTACCTACCTTATTCGTACCTGCATTACATTATCGGATTCCATGTCTGCTTTGCCGGAGTCCTTTTTTTGGGGGGGGGGTGGGGGCGATCTCAGTCTGCTTTCCCCTTCTTTTTACCATTTGTACTTTTTCGGGAACCGATACTCGACTCGCTGCTCCCAACGCGAAAGCTAAAGTCCACAATGCCAACTAAGCCGCTGACCGCCTTGACCAGGCCTTCTAGGTCATCACACACGAGCGTCGTGCACACCTGGAGCACAGCAAACTCGGCGTAGCCCGGTTGGTCCATGTGTTGTGGGTCGAGAATGTTGATCGTCAGACCACCACTACCACCAGAACTGCGCAACGCGTGTTGAGAATGAGAATCGAAAGATTCCGGATATGAGCTGTTAGAAGACTCCCCCGCAGGGTCTTGTCTTCCCAGGTGCGGGTTGAGCGAAACAAGACGGTGGCGGCGGGTCATCTCCAGGGGTCGGGGCAGGGGGATGAAGGGTGGGAGACTCTGTCCAGACAGGAGCGAGTTCGATAGTAGGGTTAGGGTGGAGAGGATGGCGTGATGGGCGGGTTTCAAGAGGTCGAGAACTTCGGCCAAGGCTTCATGCCAGACTTCCTCGTCGAGGACTGGGGTAGCCTGGCTTGTCTCTGCTGGAGATTCGCCCTCTTCTGATCCTCCTTTCTGCTGCTGCTGCTTCTCGTTTCCGGCTACTTCTTCAGGTCGCGCAGGCGTCGGATGCGTCAGGGTATAGCTGATGAGGGAGAGGTAGCCGATAATTCTTCTACTTCTGAGGATGATCTCATCGTAGGCTTCGCGTGGGAATTTGCCACCGATTGTCGGCTCCCATCTCTGCCAATCTGAATGCTGGGCCATGGACGGCAGCAACAGCATTAGCTTGCCGAAAATCTTGCGTCCGGCTTTGTAGAGTTGGTGGGCAGGTGTGCCCGTCATCTTCATGTCTCCGACCTCGTCATTCAGACTCGCCTGGAGCGTGGAGTTGATGACGCCAAAGTAGTTTGCCATGAGGTAAAGGGCGGCTGCCATGTCTCGCCGCAGCCAAGTACGGTCCGTCAGTGGCTTCGGGAAGATGGTCCAGAAGAAGGCAACAAGACTACCACCGGCCACGCAGGCAAGCCGATAGGGGGCGAGAAGATATGTCCTGGAGCCGGTGTTAGCAGAACTGCAAACATAGCTGGCATTGGACGGGGGCAGAGGAGAGACACATACGGATAAAACGGCTGGCCACTGCGTTGGGCAATGGCCTCGCCAATGGTGAGCACTTGTAGCTCGTACCCAATGATGAGAACCTGGGTGACAAGGCCAATCATAACAGCAGGGATGAAACGTGGGAACTTGATAAAAAAGTAGTAGCCGATGAAGACGAAGAACCAGAGAAAGACAATGGCACCTGGTCTCTTCTCTGCTACAATGTACCAGATCACCAACGAGGAACACATCGCAACGACCGTCCCGCCCACCCTGCAGAGAAACCCGAAGACGGACTGTCCGGAAGCTGCGAGTCGCTTGTCAGCACGGAGGTTGTTGCTTGGGACAGGGGCACTTGGGATACTCACTCATCGTCATCCCAATGGCAATAATGATCATAGCCCAGACCAGCCTCTGCTCGTTGAAGAATAGTTGCGTGCTTTCAAGAAATGCAATGATGCCCACCGTCATGGTTGCACATGCGGCCCGGAAGCCAAACGCTGACTCCTCGGACCCAAAGAAATCTGAAAGGGCACGTAGCCCAGTGCCAAAACGCTGCCAAGGTGTGGTCGGGGGCAGATGCTCTGGGTCTTTCTTCTTGTTGTATCCATCTCCAAAGTAGATGATGTTGGTATTCGACTCCATGAGGTCGGGTGCCTGCTCCGCGGAGGAATCCTCGTTGCTGAGGATGGCGAGAACCCATTTGCGGAGGCGGCGGAATCCAGGAACAATGAGCCGGTTCCTCGACATGGTACCATCCGCGACTTTCTTGTCTGCAAAGGCGACGAGCTCTTGCACTGCTCGGCCAGAGGCGTGCATTAGGTTCTCCATGTAAAGGACCACATAGAGCTGCGCTTGCTCGCGCTCCCGGCGTTCTTCGGGGCTTTTTGACGAGCCTTCCCATAGCTCCTCTCTTTCCACAAACTCCCTCTCCCGCGCCCAGCTCTTCGTCAGCTCGCCTCTCTTGGAGTAAAACTGCTGCACGCGCTCATCAATCACCCGGGCGAATCCTGCATCGCCAGGCTGGGATTCGCCTCCCCTTGCCTCAAGATCAACCTCGCCCGAGTGTGCCGCTAATTTCGGACGGGGGATTAACTCCAAGCAGAGGCCTGCATGCTCGAGACCACGGTCGATAGCCTCAGACAATATGCCAAAAGGTTCATGCATCCGCCTCATCACCCCGTTCCAGACACGCTTTTCTCTCTCCTTCTCGGCCACAACTTCAGGCATGTCATCTTCGTCGCAAACATCCCAACCTCGCTGTTCAGAAACGCGCTTGAAGATGTCGATTATCGTTGTCATACCCATTCTATAGCCATCAGCGTTCAAACTTCTCTAAAAAGGGATACAAAACGATTGATCGATCACGCACATGGGAATGTAAACATCTCGGACAAGGGTGAACAGCTCGCCCAGGTCTTTGGCATCCAGTTTGCCCCAGGCAATATCACGCTTGGCGAACGTCATGTCGGCATGGAGTTTTCCAGCAAGTTCAGACATCTTCTCGGTCGTTTCCCTCAACAATTTTGCCGCTTTGGCTTCCTTGGTGAGGAGGATCTTCTCATGATTTGGGGGGTGCTGTTGCGGCGAAGTGTCGGTCCTTGTAGCAACGGCAAACATATCGTCCGATTCAATGCGTATGAGGTACGCCTTCTGAAAGGAAATGGTTTTTCTGAGGAGGCCAATAGCACCAGTGAACTCCTTAAAAACAACCAGTCGGCTGCTGACAGGGATAATCAAGAGGCTCACGCCCGATGCGAGACCCAGAGCGACGAGCATAGCCACAAGCAACTGCCTTACGAATATCCACGATGTTGCTGTAGTCGCCATGAGCGGGCCAAAAGTTGTAGCTATGTTGACGAGGATGCTGTAGATAATGACGGGAATGTTGAAACTCGGCAGTTTGGCACGCACGACGTTTCCGAACCAGATGTTGGCAAAAAGCCACACAGCACACACAGCCGACTGGCTGGAATTGTACGGCACAAGAGCTAGGGGTTGAGCGGTGGGGGGCTCTGAGCTTGTATGGAGGCGAGCCTGAACACCGGTCCAGAGGGCGAGCATGGATATTGCCGAGCCGAACAAAACCGCCACGAGGCAGAGAATCATGTTCATGATGAACTTCCCCCTGGGCAAGACGACAAGGGCCATGATGGTGATGATGGGGATCAAGTACCCGAGTGTAGTGAAATAAGCAGCCACATTGGGAGCTTGGCACATGGCAATAGCAATAATGGGCGGGATCGAGCCTCTTGATGGCGGTTCGTCAGTGAATACATACTCTGTTCGCTTGACCCCGGGGAACTCACTTCAGCATCATCAGAAGAGTGGGTTTATCGAGACCCAGCTTTTGGAATCTGGCTGACAAGGCATTGCTTTTCTTGGTCGGAACAGCATTGTTGTCATTGTTACCGTCGTCTGCCCTCGGGTCTGGATCGCGCTCATGGCTCTCCTCGTCCTTGGTCAAGCTATTGCCAACACGGCTGGTGCCATCATTGCTGACCGTTGCCATTGCCATGGTGGACAGCGCGGACAAGCGGCGTTGGATGGTCTACACCGGGGGGTTCAAGGTGCTAGATGAGTGGCTGCATATGGTCCTGGGTATGGGTGCGGCCGTACAGTCCAACCCTGAAACATTGTTAGCGTGGGTCCTCACAAGGCGTTGGGCAGGCGTTCTTTCGGTGTCCAGATAGCTGGAGCCTTGTTGAAAGAGATGTTGAGCTACCTAAGAGAGGTAGGCCTTGGACTCGAGAATTGAGGCCTTCAATTTCGTCATCGAGCCCTTGATGACTTGGGGAATGTCCTGGTGGATCCGCTCTTGGGGGGTTTCTGAAGGGTACTCACGGCTGCCCAACTGTGGAATACCGCGCGAACCGTGTTATGAGGCGCCCTTTTTTCAGGTCCAGGTCCGGGTTGCGTCATCTGTCTCGCTATCTCTGAGCAACAGCGCGCAAGGACGTAGGGATACGATGTCGGTCGGAAGAGCTTGGGAGCGGGGCCTAATGCAGCACGGCAACGGCCGAGGAGGAGGGCGCTGACTCGCCGAGCTCTCCTCCCGCATGCGGCACCATTGACATTGCTCGACGACCGACTTGTGTTACTCAGCGGATATTCCAGTCGCATCCGCTTCCCGGCAACCGGAAACCTTCCGGAGAATAAACCCTGGTTTTGATCAGAGTCTCCTCGCCCCTTCCTTCTCTCTGGATCTCAGTCAGCAGGAAGGTGGCAGGAGGATGACCCCGCTCACGGCGACATGGGTGCGAAACCGCTCGATCCAGACTGGAAGGACAGTTAGCACAAGACCTCAGTGTCATGATTGACCAGGGCGACAACGAGAATTGTGCTCTGGACTCATTTTTCAAACCCGATGTATTTGCGCCTAACGATCCAGGGAGGAGAGCGTGACAGGTTTGTCTTGCGCCTCTCCTATTGGACCAACAAGTCAAGCGCCATCTCGAGGCGAGCCGGCAAGTCCCACGCTAACGGCTCTGCACGCTCAAGCGGGACTGGAAGCGCGATTTTGAACCCTTGCCCTGAGAAGATGACGAAGAAGGGGTGAGAATGGTGGATGAAAATCGGAAATTCGCAAGCAGGAACAGAACCAATCAATGACCTTTTTGGTCCTCATTGATTCTGAGCATCGCGGCGATAAATTCGGCGCATTGGGTCCGAGACCTGTCATCGCTCCCAATCCCATCGCAGTGCCTGGACACTGCGGGGCTGAGCTGCTGCGCCAAGCATCCCAGCACAGTGGTCTCGCCCGGAAGCACAACCTCCTTCCATTCCCACCACTCCTTCCATTCTGCTTCTCTGTGAAGGCACGTCGGCCGTTTCTCACCTCTGGTTTGTGCAAATATCCCGGCAGGGCGTGCCACCGATTTCTGTTTCGGGACCAACACAGCGGCTCGGTGGTAATGTTGCTCACCCATGGACGGGAGCGCCGCAAACAGTTTCAGGTCCCTGTGATGCCGGGCGAGGGGTGTTCGTCACCCCCCGGTCAGCGGTAGCCTTCTGCCTTCTTCCCCGACCAGTCGCGGTTGTTCCAGAAAGAAAGGCAGCCCCCCTCCAAGTCATCAGCCGTGTCACAGCAATCGGATAACTGGGGAGTTAACTCCAATGCTCTGCCCCCCTCTTCTCTCTCTCCCTCCTCTCTCCTTTATCTTCTCATAGCCTCTCGTCCCATCGCCGCAGAACAAAAAATCCGTTTTTTCATCTTGCTTCCCCCCATTCGTGATGCCTGAATTGCTGTTCCTTGTCTCCTATTTCTCTTTGGACCGACGAGGCCATAGGTAGGACCTCTTGACAGTCAGTTATATATATATTTGCGCAGGACCAGCAAAACATCCCCCAAAGATCGACGCTGCAGCAGTGCCGTCATCACGCGCCTCAAATCCCGGAACCATCCCAACCTTGCATTTGATAGGTACTTACGTCAAATCCAACCCAACTTCTCAACAACATGCCTCGCTCGCGCAGCAGTTCCGCCAAGTCGCGGACCCCTTCTTCATCCACTACCAACTCTGCCAGCTCGCACGCATACCAATCCTCCCCATCCACTCGACGAAACTCCCGATACAGCTCCTCGCACCCTGATTCCCACGACTCAAGTCGCACCACCAAGAAGGGCGGCCTCAAAGGCACCCTCATGTTCCTCGGATCCATCCTCGCCGCCACCTTTGCCGTCCACAAGTACTGGCCCAAGGGAGTCATCTACGGCGATAAGGAGCATTGGGAACATGGCCACCACGGCCAGCAAGGTCGGCAAGTCAAGGATCCGAAAAAGGCATTACGGAGTGAAAAGTCGGGTTCGGGTTCGGGTTCGGGTTCGCGACGACGGAGGGAGTCGGTACCAGAGCAGAAGCCGACACATATCGTCTACGAATATGTAGATCGTGACGAGCGTCGTGCCCGGTATCGCGAAACGGCGCGGGAAGCCCTTTTGAGAGCCGAGATGGAGAGGGAGATAGAGATGGAGCCGGAGCCAGAACCGGAACCGCCGGTGCTGCGCCGCCATCGATCCAAGAGCCGGGATCGTAAGGATCGGCCGCACTCAGATTCAGGAGTCTCTAACCGCCGCAGCCGTTCAGGTAGTGGGCATCGACGTAGCTCGAGCCGGGAGCTTTCCGGTAACAGCTCCTCAGAGCCCCGGCGAAGGAATTCGTATTATCCTCCAGCGCCACGACGGAGTTACTATCAGGAACCGGTTTATGTGCCCTCTCCCAAGTCTAGGCCGGGTTCCGTTGGGAGCGGCGGCAGGAGGAGCCGGGATGGCCATGGTGTTTATTCTAGATAGCAAGGTAGTACAAGAGTCCGTTGCTGAGGGCCCCTCACATTCAAGCTGATTGCTTCAATGCCCTTGTTACCTTGTCATGATCTGTGTAAAAGCGCTAACGACTAATCATGACTTCATTCATATCTGGGCTAAGTGTCTATCTTTGTGTTATCTATGCTAGCTATGCACCCATGTGAGCCTCCCAAAAACCTAGCCCGCCCAAGTGTAGGAAAAGGGCAAATAAAATTGCTCCAAAATACAGACCACAGCTCTCTGGCGTCAAGTTGCCAGGCTGTGTGTCATTATATATCACCCAGCTCGTCGGCACTGTCCTCTTTGATGACACCCTTGCGCGGTCTTCCCCGCCGAGCGGTCTTCCTGACGGGCTTCGGTGATGCAGCCGGGGAGGTTGATGACGACGATGAGACTGGAGAGAGCGCTGTCGTTGACGCCACCGGTGTACCGGGAATTTCTGTGCCATCAAGGTACGCATGAAGCGACCCACGTGGGGCCGTCTTCATGACCAGGTGGGGGTTGAGTTCACTTGTGAACCAAGTCTGGCCTCGGGTTGTGCTTCGGGAGCCGCCCTCCAAGGCAGAGAGCGCAGCCCTGGTAGTCCGCATCCTCTTAGGTCCCTTGATGAGCTGCCCTCCCTCGCTCACCAAGCTGCTGAGTTTCTGTCTTTGCTTCTGCAGCTGAGAATCGTAGGCAACGATGCTTCGAACAAAAGGAGCTACGTCAAGGATGATCATTTTGAATGTGCGATCGAAAACCGATGGATCCAGATAAGACATGGGACCCATTTGAGATGACTCGGATACAGCGATTGGATCAAAAGCAAACGCAAAATCAATACGGGAGATTTCAGCTACTTCGGCAGCCGGAGTTGTGAAGCTGCTCTGGATGCAGCCTATGGCTTTTGTCTCGTCCAGTGGCCCAAGTTCTGCTGAAGGCTGAATGCCAAGCTCAGTTGTGCTCAGTCTCAATCGGGACTTGGCGAGAGACCTGATGGAGGTCGCCACTATAGCTGGTGAGGTGTCAAAATGCGTGGTCGAAGGAGTGTCGACATGTGTGATGCCTAATGTCAAATCATCTCGTGCCTTGGCAGGCGGGTCGGGAAGTGTGGCATCAATAAGTTCCTAGGTTTGTTGTCAGTCTTATCCAGCGGAGACTTCACACACGAGCAACAGAACGCACCCCTTTGAATGTGGCAAACGATTTGCGTGCACTCCTGTCCGCCTCACTCATGGCACTCGCAAGACCGTCGAATGCCTCAAGGGCCTGAAGGCGGCCTTTGGCAGTAGTCGTGATCGCATTCATGTCCTCTGCCCAGCTGCTGAGGCCGATCGAGTCTTGCCAGTGTCCGACGTCGAGCCCCCAGAAGTTCCAGCACTGGGCAAGTAGCTCTTCCTCTGCATTCGTTCCTGGCATCACAGAGGTTGTGATCGCATCCCTGGCCAGCCAGTTCATCCCTCTCCTAAAGGTTTCCTGGCTGACGACCCGAACGACATTACCGTCTTCGTCGACGTCAACACCCTTTGGCCAGCGGGGATAGAACCACTCAAAGCCGCCTCTGCGATCACCTACTCCCGTCTGGCACCAGAGCTGCAGGTCCATAGTTGCGGCCCGAAGGTCCTGACTGCGAGATGCATACAGAGTTTCAGCAGTCTGCCGCGTAATAGCATGGCCTTCGTTTGCTGCAATCAGAATCAGGCGATCGACTGCATATTCATGGGGAGGTGGTGTCAGTCGAAAGATACCGTGCAGCCTCAAGAGGTGAAGAGGCAATAGAGTTTCATCATTGCAAGTGATAATGAATGGCCGCCGCGAGGATATTGCTAGGGATATGATCTTTTCCCAGAACTGTTTGTCCTCTTCGTAGAGGATGTCTGCTTCCTCAATCAGAATCAGGGATTGCCTCTGGCTGCTGGTCGAGTCTTTCTTGGAATCCTTTTGTTGGGACGACGCCTTTACTGACTTCCTTGGTTTCGTAGGGCCTGCTTTGGGTTTGAAGAAAGCATTCATCGTTGACTGCTTGCCTGATTTGACGTCCTTGGCAATCTCGTCCTCAGTGGCAGGGTCCTCCTGATCTTTGATAGTTGATTGATGGTGCTGAACGAGATGAGTCTTCGTCATCTCCCCGATCTTCCCTTCGATCTCCTTTCCGCTCCGCTTGCTGCCAGGGTTGATCTCGAATACTTCAAAGTCAAGCTCCTTTGCAACCGCGTAAACGGCAGCTGTTTTGCCGCACCCATGCGGGCCACTGATGAGAAGCGTATTTGCGATCTTTTCACCCTCTCTAGTCTTTGACAAGTCGCTTGGGCGAACGACTGTCTTTCGGTTAATGCCCTGACTCCCACTAGGAGCCCAATCTGCCTCATCATCCGACAGTGCGTAAAGGCCACAATCCTCGTCATCACTAGAGACGATAAATCCATCGAGCTTCTTTCTCTTCTTCTTACCGGGCCCTGTAGCCTTCCTTTTGGTTGAGCCAGGCTTCCCCTTGTCGGCCTCTGCGGGACCAGTGTCCACCGATTGCACCATCAGGGCCTGAAGCCAAGCTCGTAGCAGGAATGGCTCCTGACCCGGCTGCAAGACCTCAGCTGCCGAGATTGGGGTGTACTTCTGTACCCAATTGGCAGTCTCGCACTGGGACTTGTCAAATGCGGACAAATCGGAGGCAACCGATTCGAAAAGCCGAGTGAGCTGCGGAGGGGGTTGTAGTGTCTGACTCTTATCGGAAAGTTGTCTGCGCCCGCCCTTCTTCTTTCCTGCAGCAGGGTGCCGGAAGGTCCTCAGCTCTGGCAGGATGCGAGATTGAAGCTTTTGCCCACTCTCAAAATGTTTGCGAGGAAGACGAAGCTCTGGAGGTGCAGGGAGAAACTCGGCCGAGTTCATATTTCGAACATCCTCGAGGGCGCTGGGGATATCCAGAAGCTGAGAGACAAGCTCAACGATTGACTCCGAAGCTGACACTTTTACTGCTTGGCCTTTGGACTTGCGAAGTGGCAGGCCCAGCGTGATATCCTCGGCACCGCTAATCTCAGAATCGTCACCTCGCAAATGGATCATGCCTTCCCAAGGCCACGCCGGGAGTCGAGATCCAGGAAATTTCAAACCAGAATTCTTAACGCCGAATTGAGGCATACGTAAGTTTGACCCATCAACCCGCGACTTTCTGGGAGAGCAAGGAGTAGAGCTGAACATTTTGGGTCTTCTGTTGTTGGGGGATGGCTCGGCCACTTTTGCAGCCACTTCCTCAGCAGGAACCTTGTCGACTTTCTTTGCCTTGCCCAAGAAAAAAGGGTGCGTCGCTTTGGGGCATGTTGGAGTTGTGACTCGCTCGTGGGTTTTAGGTTTGGGCTCCTGGGTAGTTGAAGTTGGTGGTGATGCGGTCGTGGACTCCGCAACCTTGACCCGTTTGGCAGAACTTGGAGGGCTTTCGACGCTCTCCGAGATATCAACATCGCCTCTTGCTTCCTCCGCAATTGACACTTTTGGGGGTGGGACAGCCGCGGCACTTTTGGGACCAGATTCCAGCACTTTGCTCTTTCTTTTGGTGCCAGTCCTTAAAGATGTGGACGGTTGCTTCACACTGGGGCGTGAGTTGTTGATGTTCACAGAAAGGGCAGGCTGGCGATTGCTGCTTGCGGGGTCTCGAATATCCGAGGCACTGTGTGAGTCGTCTTGAATGGGCTTTTCAGGTCCCGTGGGGTTCTCGCCTGTTGTTGCTCCTGTCACAGCTATATCGCCGGAAACATCGTCCGTCCTGGCGCCGAGCTTGACGAAGTGGTCTGTTATACCTCCTTCCACGGAAGGCCTTGCGCGATTCTTGCCACGGAACCTCTTAGATGTCTCGTCGTCATCTTGGGCAGCGGTCTTGCGACGCTTGTTTCGCTGTGGCGCAGAGACTTCCACTCTTCTCCCCGCAGGGCTGTCGTCGACGGTCTCAGGGGCTTCATTTACTTTCGATTTATCGGCAGGGGGATCGTTTGCTTTTGGCTGATCGGCAATTGGCACGCTGGCCCGGTTGGAAGCAAAAAAGGGGTGTACTGGCTTGCGATCACTGTTCGCCGACTGAGTGGCATCATCTGCCATTGGGAGGACAGCCAGAGACCCCATCAGCGCCGGCTGAGTCCTATGATGATAGTTGAGAGTTAGATGAGGTGCGGTGGTGAAGATTGTTCTTGGGCGTCACGCGGAAGAACATGCCTTTTCGCAATTGCTTAGCGGTAGACCCGAAGCAAAGGAGGAAAGAGCGATGCGACAACCATGCTCTAGCAGGAACAAGGTACTGTGAAGCGAAAAGGGGAAATGATAGTATAAGCAGTAGACTGCCGAGACTTAATTCCAAGAATCTCAACGATTGGCGGGTTGGTTACGACATGGACGCTGGTGGTGTGGATTTTTGGCCATTGAAGAATGGACTTAGAAGAGTCGCGATCCACGGCGCGTCTTGCTGCTTGTTAAAGCGTGTTCGTGACAGGTGCCCCGCCCTTGGGGTTTGTTGGCCAATGAAGCGCCGAGATGGCTTGCAGGTACGTACTGGGAACCCCGCGAGATCAGGCGCTAAAACCCTGGTCTTAAAGCTGGTCAAGCCCCCGATGGGCCCCACCGCTGCTAAGTGCCCCACTAATTTTTTCGAGGTGCAGCAACAACTTTTTCGCAAGGATGAAAATCACATCCACAGGACTTGGTCGGCTGCAACGACGTTCAAGATCTCAATCTGACGGGCGGAAACGCGCTGAAGATGGCTTCTAAGCTGCAAATTCAAAAGCCGTATGTGCTGAAGACGTTGTCGCAACCTCTGGACCGCCCAGATGGTCCCGGCCGACACACGATTGGCGAGGTTTTCGGTCAGAAGCAGGGACAGAAGCGGCGGAAGCGCACAGAGCTTTCTGTCGCCATTGATGGTGATGCTGTTCACCTTTACGATGTTAGATAAACCTGGCCGTATTGAGTTGCAATTGAAACTGACACATTGTAGATAATCTCCTCCCAAGCCCTCACATCCTACCTCGTGCCGCCGCAGTCATTCTTCACCTGCGCCCCCTACGCTTTACGGTTCAGACCTTCCGCGGGCAATGCGACACGATACACGTACATCTCGACCAATAACTCGCTCTCGTCGAAGCAAGAGATCAAGTTGTTCAAAGATGTACCCAATGAAGCAGGGACGGCTACAACCACAAGCGTGGTTCACACGCACCGCTCCAAGAAGCCTATCATCTACCTAACCGCAACGTCTCCCAAGAACTCCCTTAGCCTGGTTTCCGGTGCCGGCCAACCGGGCCACAAGCTCATTGCAGTTTTCGCAAACGGCGCACTGTTATGCCTGGACGGAGAGACATTGGAGCAAAAGTGGGATTCGTCTCCCTCGCTATTCACTCAGGAATTGGGATCAAGTCTCTCGGCAGCCACATTCCAGGTCGATTATGTTCAGTCGGTGCTAGCAGCAGACGTCATTGATGGTATATTTGATGGCAAGAATAACCTGTTCGGTGTGTTCCAGGAAAAGATCCACCGAGATGGCTTCAATCCCGACGTCCTTGTTGCCATCACTTCGTTGCAAGAAGCCGAGAACCGGGTTAGACACCTCCATATTCTCGTTCTCCCGGGGGACAAGCCTTCGCAGCAGTCCGGTGGCCAAAATGTCATCTCGATTCTTGTCGCGCCTCTCCCAACCGACATCAATCCCACCAAGTACCAACTGGATGTCAAATCAGGCACCTTGCAAGAGCTCTACGAACAGGCTATTTACTCTTATGTCATTAAAGGGGGCATTCCTCGACTCGAAAACAAGTTACAGGTGGCTGGCGTCACTTCCTTCCTCAGACTCTCCAAGTCGTCAGTCCTCGCCGCCACGTCGAGATCCCTCTCCATCTACAACCCCATCTATCGGTCATTGCAGACGACGACGCCAATAAGCCCGGAGTCGATGAAGCAAGCGCCATCGCTGAACGAAGACGGTGTGTCTTTTGAACTCGCAAGCTACCTTGCCGGCCGTGAGATTGTCGTTGGTCTCTGGGGGTCATCACTCACTGCGATACAGCTTGATGCACCTATCAGCAGAAGCAGTAAACGGCGAGCGGAAGGGCTCCTTGTGGATGCAATTGGACGTGGTATCTCACGCGAAAACCCTCAAAAAATGCAAGACCTAGCCCACCTCCAGACATCCACGATCATCGCAGACGCACACTTGGGGGTCTTCTCTAAGGAGTCTTGGGTGGGATGGCAACAAGCCAGCGCGAAGGCTGACGAGTTGCTGTTGGCGGATGACCTTCCTGGGTTTGAGAAGCTGTTGGCCGGCGTGTTTCAGGTGGAGGTCGAAGATCCCCAAATGAAAACGAATGGTGTCCACACAGCCGACGAAGGGACGAGCCCAGAAGACACAGCGACTGCCTCGAACCTCCCGAGATGGAATTGGATTGACCCCGGTGCCAGTTACCCGCGAGTTGACAAACGTTGGGTTGTGTATGCAATCCGCAAGGTCTTTGCTTGGAAAGCGACTGAAGACGAGACGATTATCCCACAACTGGAGTGCCAGATGCCCGAGAGCAATGTGCTGGGTTATCTCGTCAGCGCTGGGCACCTTTCCACTCCAAATTTCAAATCGGCATTCAAAAGCCAGGTCCAAGAACTGGACGGAGTCGACAGCATCATCGGAGAGCAAGTCCCGGCACTACTCGCCGAGGTGGACCCTACAATGCAACTGCTTTCCGGCTATCTTACAGTCACGCATATTGGCCCAACTGAACTCACCTCTGCCATCAAGTTGCTGCTTCGTAGCCTCGATTTGCTAGACGATCCCCCGAAGCACCAGCAACTGCGCATAGCCAATGGCCCCAACCAAGAACATGCGACAGAAAACGATGTGATCAGCATGGAGCTTGATAGGGCAGAAGAGGAGCTGCAAATTACCCAGTTTTATCTTGACAGTGAGTTGGATAGCCGAACGAGCGGCCTAAGCGTGGCTTTCAGCAAATTGGCATCGTGTCCGCCTGTTATCGCTGTTCAGAGTCTCCGGCGACTGTTCCAACCCCGAGAGATCATTTGTCTTCTGAACGTTCTACGTTCAGAACTGATTAACGACGGATGGACTAGACGATACCTTGATGGGTCGGTTGACGACAAGGAACAGGATGAAAACGAGGCCGCACCGGATGGTAGCATTAAAATTATTGCGGACTTGATGTGCAGATGCCTCGATTCGGTCGGCCTCGGAGGCTGGATGGCATTTGATGCTACGTTGTCGAATGGCAGTGACGAAGAAGAGCCCGTGGACTACTTCAGCCAGGTCCAGACAGAGGTTAGCGTGGCACTGGAGGGTATCCAGGAGGCTGTCCGTCTCCAGAGCACCCTGGCCCAGACAGTCAAATACGCAAAGAGAGCAAGATACGCACAGAAGGCAGCCGGGTTGAGTAGGGGCTCGATGATTCGATCTCCAGCGCTGCCATTTGGTCTCAAGACAGACACGAGGCCATCGCTTGATCGGATCAGAGCAGGAGGCGAAATTGTGCAACGGAGCCGCAGACAAATTGGCCTCTTCCAAAGCAAAACTAGGAAAGCATACTCGGTCACGAGGATCACGGAACACGCCCTGCTGGGACGTCCAGGGGCTACAATTATTAAGGAGGAGGGCATGTGAGTCTTCCTTGGAAAACCAGATACCCAATACCACATTCTAGCTATCACCCTGCCTCCATAATGATGAGTTGTGCTCAGTCGAAATGTTTCCGTCGAGGCTTCATATCGGCCGGTCAGACTCATGGTCTTGGGGTTACATCAAGCGGATGTGCCGTCGGCAGAGCAGAGCCTCATCCCCCGTTGCCGGAGTAAGGAAGGTAAAAACGGTCATGAGATCTTCCCGTCCCACTTTGACCAATTCTACCGACAGCTCGCCCCGGCTACATGCGGAAGACCGAAAGGGTGCGCGTCCTCAGAATTGCGAAGGTGAGCAGGCAACTGCAAACGTATCGTTAAGGAAATGCGGTGCAGACAGCCATGGTGTCAGTTGTCCAATGCCGGTGACCGATTCAGTGCTATGACACGAATATAACTTCTGCCTTCTGACTGATCGGGTATGGACTGGAGATTGTCACACAACATTGAGAGCTGCCGTGAGTCTGGCGCAGCGTCACAAAGTCAATGGGGGTGAAACTGGCAGAGCGCGGCAGCATGCGAGGTTGTCGCGTTTTCGATCACCCGTTCAGCCTGACCGCTGCTCCTGGCGCGCCTTGAATATGCGATGCGGCGTGGTGTGCGGAGTAAGCCCTACCGAGATATATGGTAAAAGATGCCAGACCACCGCAGCATCGCACTCATCCCCAAACGCGCCACCGAGGCCCTTGGCTTCAGAGTTAAATATCCTAAGCAGGTGCGCGGCCTCACTTCTCTCCGCTGACGCTCATCCAGTCAAGAGCGACCCCTCTGCGGCTTTGGGCGTTGGCAAATGGCCCAGAGTGGAGAGGGAATCGCCGAGACAAAACGCGGGCCAGCCCAGATGAAATGCTGGCTCCTCTCACCATGCGTCCACAGCCTCGTGGGAGCGTGGAATTTCCTCGGGAGATCGGTTGGGATATTGTGGCCGAGCAATTGCCAAGTCCCCGGCGACCCCAGACAAACCCTGCCAGTGGCGTAGAAGAGTGATCCCGTGAAGGCTTTCCGTCTTGTCCATGGATTGGAAATCGAAACTCCACGTCGTTTGCAAAGGTTCGGGTCCGTGACGTTCCAGACCCACGGAACTTAAAGCTTTTCGTGCAGTTTTAAGATTCCGGCCAACGCACGGGTTGCACTTTCGGCGGCCACAATCGGGAACACACAGTTGTGTTGGGAACGCAAAGGCAGCCTGTGGTGTGAGCGAGAAGGCGATCCCGCGAAGCGTGGCGCAGTGCGCGAACCAGGCGACAAGCCTCTGAGTACCCCCCGGTGGGCTTCGCTGGCGCTTCGAGAAACCCGGGACGTCATTGCTGGGAGGCAAAATTCCGGCTGTAATTGGCTCAAGCGAACACCAACAAGAGCGCGCTAGGGGTGGATGCTGGAGGGTGGGTGAGTAGCCCAAAGACGTCACCGAGCTGCTCTGATTCGTGCCTTCCCCACACACCCTTCAACCCCACTCCGTTGAATACCTCAGCCCCATGGTACCTTCCATCGATCAGTCACCCCGATGCTCGTGTTGGGCAACCTAAGAGCTGCCCAGCGCGAGAGAGATCGCCCAAGCACCTTATTGTCTCTGAGTGGAAGCAGAAGCGGCCGCATCTCGCGACATCTCTTGCATCTGGATCGGGCTCACCATCAGGCTCCGACCGATACCTCCGCCCAGGTTCCCATCGAAACTGGGCGGGTCTGCCGTGCAATCCACACTCGGTATCCCGACGTGAGCACGCCGCGACGCCATCCGTCGCTACCGTGTCCCTTAGAGTGTCTCGTGCCCACTTTGTCGCCTCGACATTGCTACTTCTGCCGTGACCTAACACCTTCACGGCTGCGGGCATCATCAAGTTCCACGACTGGGGCTTGCGCGCGAGAAACAGGTATGGCAATATTTTCTAGGGTCATTTGTTTCGAGGCTAGGGACGAGGCAACTGCATTTTACAAGGGAGAGGAGACAGTTCGAGTGATGCCCGAAGCCTCACTCAGTCGGAGTTCACGGCCGTCGGGTGTAAGGCCCTGAATGATGGGCGGTTGATGACCGATGACATATCAAATCGGGCTAGCTGTCTAATGAAACTGGGTGGTACCTCCCGAACATGGGTAGTCAGGCCAAATGGTTGTCTCGCGTCATTCGTCCAGTGCTGATGATAGCCTCTGATTTGAACACCACTCCCACAGCCTTGGAATTTCCTCCCCTCCATTTCATCTCTTGTCACACATTTCAAGCTTCGGTCTCCGAGTATCATACTTTATACCCTAGCTGTCTCCCACACACTCACATGAGATTGTCGTCCAACCACCTTCCATCGTTCTGACCTGACAGTTCGGCTCCAGTTCATCGCCAACTCTGCGCGCGCCCAACGACGGGAATCACTCGTGCACCTTCTGGCCCCTAAGCTCTGCGCTTGACCACCTATTTCCACAAAAGTCAGGCCACAACCACCCACCGGCGATCGTAATATTAAATCCGAGGACTAAGTCAGCAACCCGCGACTTCCGATAGCCTGCGAAACTCGTCCCGATGACAGCCGTCAGCAGGCCCAGCACGACAGAACCCACCATCAAATCTGTCAATGAGTTCGCTTCGCGGGTATACCGCCGCGCCCGCGACTCCGGGTCGGGCTTCGCAGCCCTCACTTCAGCAATTCGCGACTTGCAGAAGGCACTTGGCTACCTTCACACGGAGGTCTTGGATCCCGACTCACTTCTGAACCAGCCGAGCTCTGCCAGCCATGAGGGCCGCGGCGATGTTTACGCACGCGAAGTGGGCTCTCTAGTCGAAGATAGCGACTTTACCCTCAAAAAGGTGGACACCATTCTTGAAAGGTACGCGACTCCTCCTGGTGATGGTGGGCCCGCTGGATACAGTGGGCAACCCAAAAGGGAGGTAGACGTACAGGAGAGAGATTCCAGAATTGAGGTGGCCCAGAAAGAGCTGGCCTCACAAAAGACAAGAATCAATATGGTCCTTGACACTATTCAACTACATAACCCCGCGAGAAACCGGCAGGCTCTGGAGAACACGAGTGATCACGACCTTGACTCGATCAAGGATAAGTTGGATGCCGTCGCGGGGAGGGTCTTCCGCGAGAGAACTTCACCTGTCACCCCACACAGTGATGATCTCTGGCAAGAGTTCAAGAGAGAGCTTGAGAAGGAGGGCTTCTCGAGCGAAAAGCTTCACAAAAACAAGGTCAGTGATGATGTCCATCTTCTCCGTGAATATCCGAAACTCACGCGGCACAGGAGGTACTTCGTGCCTATATCCGCGAACTCGAGTCCCACCAACGCACCGATCATGGATCTCCACCCTCGGTTCGCGGCCTGCTTGCCCACGGTCCTACCGTTCCACAACACATAGACGTTGGTGCGCCGAGGTCCCTCCAACCGTATCACCGATCCCAGGTTCCCGCTATGGACGTTCAAAACTCGCGTCTCAGTTACGAGTTGTATACTTCCGACGATTCACAAGACTCGGGCGGCAACAATAGTCCCCGAACGGCTCTTATATCGACGAGTGATTTGATGGCCATCGATCGCCAGGACTCTGAGATTGCGCGGATGGCCTCGATGCACCTCTCACCGGGAGTCCCCCAAGCGCACTACAGCGTTTCTCCAGGAACCTCGTCAAGTAATCGCTACTTGCCTCCGGGCGCCCAGCCGCTGTTGATCCCTGGATCTACCGAGTTGGTATATGGCACGCAACTCCCCGCAACGCCTCGAACCCAGCAGCTGGGGACATCCCCCCGTTACATCCCACCGATTCCACTTCCACAAAAGTATGCGAACACCTCGCCGTCCACCTCTCTGGCAGCGTCGCCCCCCGTATATGGAACCAACTCGGGACGCTCCACTCAAGCGGGTGCGTCTCGCCAATACAGCCGCTTGGCCCCAGATAGTAAAGGGCAAGACATTCCCCTCGATGCCAAGTGGACCAAGATCAAGCGCTCCTTGGTTTCACCAGAAGTTCTCGAGAGAGCAGGTGTTCGCTATGAAGCTCGTCCCGACTTTGTCGCTATCCTCGGCATGTTTACACGTGAGCAAGTTGCCGAATTTGCGAGGTTGAGTGCAGAGGTACGCAACTCTAGAAACCAGGTGAATGAGAGGGGTAGCGAAACGGGTAGAAGAAAAGAACAACATGAAAGACGAGAAACCTATCGAGACCGGGATTTGCGGCGTGCTGGGAAGGACTCGCTGAACAGCGACGACTCGGACGTGTGGGATGAAACTGATGGATCCGGGGACGACAGACGTGGGAAGCGGTCCCGCCGCTACAGCAACTCCAAAACTCCCAAAGGCGGTCAGTTGGGGAGAGGCCAGGAGGAAAAGCGCCCCAGCAATGACAGCAGACCCTATCCCGTGATCGTATCGCCCCCTGCCAGCGTGAGCGGCGACAACCCATCACCAGCAAGTACCGTGGGACCCAAGCCCATCTTGAAAAATAAGAACACGAACCACGTACGATTTGACGGCGACGGTCCCCGAGAGATCGCGCCCGGCGATTACTCTGAGAAACCTCGGCGTGACAGAGAACGAGACCGGCCACGTGGTGATCGAGAGAAGGACCGCACTCGGGAACGGGATAGAGATCGGGAGCGTGAGCGAGACAGAGACCGAGACAGAGACAGAGATCGCCCACGTAGGGACCGCGATCGAGAACGCGAGCGAGATAAGGATAGAGACCGAGAGAAGGACAGAGATCGGGATAGGGAACGGGAGCGGGAGAAGGATAGAGAGAAAGATCGGCATGGTCGTGATCGAGAACGAGACCGAGGCGAGCGCGATGAGAAGAGGAGTACGCTGAAGGACACGCTGGGTGCAGTGGGAATTGGCGGTGCAGCTGCCACTTTGCTGAGTGTGTTGGCGGACGCTGCTGTCCATCTCTGATACCTGCTGGTTTTTTTTCTTTTGATATTTCTGGGCGGTACGAAGTAGACGCATCATGATACCCTCAAAGCGATCACCGGGCATATGAGAATGGAGCATGAGGGCTGCATTTGATGAAGCCGGCCTAGAGGTGGCCCGGAGTTGCCGCACTGCATGTTTTTTTGATACAAAAACTCTGGCGACTTGAAGGGGTTCGCAAGAAGCTGATAAGGTGTTATGACCTACTATATTCACGACCTTTACGAATGATTCTTAATATTTCATGAATTGCGTTATATCATCTCATTTACTCGCTCGTGCTGCCCCTTCTGCTGAAGGGGGCCCGACAGCTTCAAGGCTAGATTAAAACCATGTGCAATGATTGAAGTGCTGTTATTCCTAGCATATCTCATCCAAGAACCAGTGGCATGCTAGGGGGGCTAGTCTGACCTAAAACTCGACATGAATACCCGAGAAACGCCTGATAGCTTGTTATTTACGCCTAGACCGGCGTTCCCTAACGCTTTGCCTAGGCTGGTCATACACCCCCAAGTCGCTAAACGTCACCCTCTCTTGTCCCCGGGCAGCGGTGTCCCCCCTGATGGGTTTGCCGCCCAGCTTTTCCTTCAGTCTGGCCTTGGCTAAGTCGGCTTCGGGGTCCTCGTAGGTGATTTGAGTCCCGGGTGGTGGCGCTTCCACCTCCGCTGCCGGCGCTGGATTAATGCTGCCGAGCAAACTGGTGTCCGAAGCCTCGGACGATTCGCCCCCATTTCCACTCGCGCTGCTGGCGACAGACACGTTGCTGACAGCACGACCCAGAACTTCGCGCTTTCGCCTCCTGGTGGTAGCGCCTCTCGAAGATAACGAATCGAGCCCTTCAGGCCGGCTGGGACCGCCGTCCAGGAGTGCCGAATCGAACAGACTGTTAGCGAGCTTTGTCGAGAGATCAATTCTCTCGGCAGCGATCTTCTCGGCTTCGGCACGTCTCTTCACTTCTTCTGGATCTTCTTTTTCCTCCTCCCCTTCAGGATCACCTACTTCAGGTTCAATCTCGTGCTCTGGTTGAGGGTGACTGGACAAGCTGGCCTCGCCGTCTGTGGCGTCAGAATCGGCTACCTCGCTGAAAACGCGGGCCAAGGGTTTTCGAGGCGGTTGTTGCCTCGGAGCGGGAGATGGCCTGTTGAGGGCGTTGGGAGTGGTTTCCGAGAGAGGTGCAGAACTCCCACTTCTGCCAGCCGAGCTTCCCGCGCTACTGCCAGTGCTGAGGTGGAGTTGGTGAGTGGGTGCTGTCTCAAAATGTGTAGTCATCGAATCTTGCTCATTCGCAGGGATATGGCGCTGATATTCTGTTGCAGTGGTGTTGGTGTTTGCAGCCGGTTTCGAGCTGTTTGGAGTTGAAGAAAAGCCGGCGGCGTCTCCATCATGGCGACTTTTGGGCTTTGGCGCAGGCTTGACGGCGGGTCCAGGAAAGAGATCCTCGTCCAACATGTCGCGTGTCGACCTGTCCAATTTCCGCTTGGCTTTGGTCTCCCCGGTCCCTGCTTCTATCCTCTTTGGGTGTGAGATGTTTTGCTTCAAATCAGAGAAGAGAAATGTCATGATGGGGACATTCGAACCCGTCGATATACATTCCCAGAGCCATTCTGCACTCACAACAGGTACCTTCCAAGCCACAGCCAACTGAAGCTTCTCCTGTCTTACGGCGGACAACGCTGAGCACAACAGGAGCGACGCATCTGCAGTGAAACGCTCCTCATACTTCGCACCAAGTTGTCGGAGAGCTTTGTCCATATGGTTAAGATCAACTCCTGAAAACCCCGCCGTACAAACCGTTAGATTGGCGAAACCAGGTAATGGGAAGACGGGGAATGGCCTCCCAAAAACATGCTGGTCAGGATCGAAGAAATATTTCTTGTGCATGCATCGTTCAATGTAAAACTCAGTGATGACATGTATGCCTTCAGGGGTTCGAGGAAGTGTGTCTGCCGCGGAGGTTTGCGGCACAACCATGAAGCGATGGGTCAACTGCGCACCGGACGCGGCAATGACCTCGTCGAGTGAGGTGCAAATCAATCCTCCCAGGGACGATACGGCGCTGATAACCACTGCCGTCTTCTGCTCTGAGAATCCACGAACGTAGAAACCACAAGAGGCAAATACCCTGCCCTCCTCCGAGGCGCCAAAAGAAGAGAGTCGCGTGTTTTGGGTGTCCATCGACTTGGAACCTAGAGATCGCTGCAGCGATGGCATGGGCTGGGCTGGCACGGTAGGGGCAGCAGGGACTGATGACCCAGCAGGTTCAGCCTTTCCAAGAATGTCACCCCACAAGTCTTCTCTTTGGCTAGTGAGCTTCATGCTCGCCGTCTTGCGCAGTTTCCTCCCCCCGTCATCCTGACCTGCGGTAGACCCATCTCTTGATCGCTTTCCGAGCGAAATGCGGCGCTCAACAATGGCGTTTTTGTTCCAAGCGCCCACGCCCCTCTGTTCCGGCGGAAGAATGGGATCGTAACACTTTTCGTCCAGGATCATACCGCGGGCTATGCTGTCGCTCACCCATTCTACCGAAACTGTCCTGATGCCCCAGTTCCTGGCTGCCTGATACTTTCGGCCCTCGGCCTTGAAGACTATGAGGTGGGTGATGCGCTTGGTCAAATCGCCCATGTAGGTTCCGCCGTTTGATTGGATCTGGTCGACGATGCGCTGTCTTTCGTCTGGGTCGTCTGAGCCTGTCAGGGAGCAAAGTAGGCCCCGGGATTCCGGAAGGGTCCCGTCGCTGGTGGGTTCGCCGCCACCCGACTCGAAGGTCCGAAGCTGCCACTTGGCTTCCAGTTTTCGAAAATCTATTTCTTCGTCCTTCACCCAAAGGTTGCGGACGGCCTCGATCCAAGCGGCAGCCATGGGCTTGACATCGGGACGCTCCTTGGCGACGTGGCGGTACTTTGGCGTGTCATAATCGCCGACGATGAGGTGGGTACAATCGGGCGTGAGATCGTATTTGTGAACCCCGCCTAGCTCTTGGGTTTTGGCGGCGATATCAGTCTAGAGAGAGGGGCGGAAGGCGTGAGTTAGCAGCCATTGGCACTCAAGGAGAAAACGCGTGCGGGGCAATCGGAAGCCACAAGTTTACCCTGAGATCGGGCGGAATGCTGGTGCAGCAAACCACGACGCCTTGAAAAGGCCTTGAGGAGTCAAAACTGTCATCGCCGGAGCCTGAAGAAGGTGGCGGCGTAGCCATTCTGGCTGTATCTCGCAAACGTGGGCATTCGCGAGCGGGAGAACTCCGAGTTTCCTTGTTGCTGGCCAGGACCTTGAATTGCCCGGTCGCAACAAGGCACGTCGCGTGGGCAGCTGACAGGGCGACCCGGAGTGGGGCACGCCTGCCTGCCGGCTGAGGCTTGGCAACGGCGCGCTCCGGTCATCAAGCTGGACCTCGATGTTCTCCCTCGGTTATCATTCAATAATTGTAATTTTCAGCTGATGGAAACAGGTTTGTCTTTCGGAGGGCTTACATTGCGATCCTCAAAGTTCTCTATCTAGAGTACTCAGGTATATGTGAAATCCTCCCGCCAGTGTTCAGCTCAACCACGACCATCAGTTTTCACCAAACATTACCAACTCTACGGGAATAAGATTTTCTAGCTATTCGTAATGGATGACCCGAGGTGCATAGAGAAGCAGCTAGGCCCGCGTTTTAACTATGTACTCGTATTTACGGTTGTTGAGCTCACCGCGGCAAAAACCACGCCCGACGTCTTGTGGAGATTCGAGAGAGCCCTGAAGGTGCGAGACATTGACAGGTCTGTTAACCAGGTGCCAGCCACTTTGTCCCACGACTTTATTCTGTCTAGAGACATTTTATTTCATGTTTCTACTCTCTTGGCCCACCACCATGCATGCAGAGATATGCTCACTGAAACCACCAACGTAAACCGGCGCCATACAAAAAAAACCCGGGTCTTGATGCCTGCCTGATCGCCGTGTTTGGGTTCACCCGAGTAACTCGCTTTTGCATGAACTGCATTGACTTCTCCCGGGTTCCATCGTCAGCAAAACATTTTTGATCTCTTACCCTTACCGACCCAAAGTAACCAACCAACTACCTAGCCAAACTTTTGTCACTGCACCTGCAGTTGACAAACCAGGGAATTTTACCCGTGGAAAGGGAGGGTAGGAGGGTGGTAATCTAGCGTGCAGCTCTCCTGTCTCTTTTTACTGTTTTCACCCCTCCACTCAATGTCTGTTTGCCTGTTTGCAGCTGCACGTGTGTAGGCTAAATTACTCTGATCTGTGATCATCGCTCATGTCTGGTTGTTCTAGTGTGAGAGTAAGTAAACATGGCATGTCGAACTTGGTTGGTGAAGGTGAATCACATTGCAACTACGTGCCCAACTCCCAACTTCCGACTTCCGCCTGCAGTTGTAAGCTCCCCTTATTCGGTTCAAGTTTGTAATCTCTCAGATCGCAAAAGGGGATGTATCATCTCTAAATTATGTAGGTAGGTTAGGTAGGTTTTTATATCTGCCTCTCACAACATGTACAAAACAACGACACCTAGCAGTGTCTGATGTGGGAATGGACATGCTTCCAGTCATCTGTGTCACGCCAAAAATTGGGCGTAACAGATACAGACATCCCAAGCTCAAAAGAATTCCCCCAAAAAACCTCTTGTAAAAAAAAAAAAAAATGAGATACCTACCTACCCAAAAATGAACCAAAAAAATGTAGATAGAAGTGGTAATCGCTTAAGCCCCGTACCTTATACCCAATCCCATGCTGTCATCAAGGCCACCACGCCACAAGTCCATATCATTCCCAACCCGCTGGCAGCAGACGATGACCTCACACCGGCGGATACCAGGGAATTCCCTCCTGCGGCTCCACCGCCCCCTGGAGAGGAGCCCCCGCCACCATTCCCAAACCCGGGTATCCCCGCGTTGGTTCCGCCGCTGCTACCGCCGTTGCCGGCGGTAGATGAGACGGTGGTACCACAGGCGCCAACGACAGAAGACAAGTCGGTTACGCTGTTGAGAGCGGCAGGGGTAGCGCCGCAGTTTGCGGCCTGGGTCATCCAGACGGAGTTACCCTCAAAGTCAAAGACGGCTACCGAAGAGAAAATATTATTAGCACACGCACAGACAAATAAACACGCAGATATATAGAAACTAATTGGGTGGAATGGAACGAAAAAGAAAGAAAGAAAAACATACTGTATGCCGACCTCAAAAAGGTGTCGCCCAATAGTGTGAAGGTGGAGCTGGGAGTGATGCCTAGAAAACACGCGGTTTGGGCCCCGGGAACCTCGCGGATCATCTCCTTGTAGGGAACCTTGACGTTGACTCCGTTAAAGGCAAAATCGAGGGTGCCGTTCATGCGAGTAAAGTCGCAACTTATCCGGTAGAACCCGTTGACATCGGGACCCGAAACACCAAAGTCGGCCGCGATAGCTGCTGTGAGATTCGGTGGTAGGAGCGTCATGGTCGAACCACTGTCGAGAAAGACGGGCAATCTGCTCCCTGGGTAGACGCGAGAGGCTTGACCAGGTGCTGAAAGTGAGATTCCTTGCAAGTCCACCCAGAATCGTGGTACCCTGTCCGGAGACTGCGCTGCGGGAATGACGGGAAGTCGGGCGAGGGACCCGCCGAACTTGGACGTGTCGACACCGCCAAAGACAATAACACCCTCTTGGGCATCCTTAGAACCCAAGGCGAGTGTGTACGCCTTCACCTTAGTAGCATTCTGAGCTGCTAGCTGGTCGACGAAGTTGAGATACCTCGTGGCGATGCCGGATCCATAGCCAATCCCCAAGATCCCCGAAAAGGTGTCCTCGCTTTGCGACGCAACGCCGAATTGCACCCGTCGCAGAGCTGTCGAGCTCCCCGCGAGCGTAACTGTGTCGGTGACATAACTGATGTTGGCACTCCCAATGCCGTACCGTAGCGTCTTTGTTGTGCCTAGTGATTCCACCGTCGACGACCTTGCTGTATCGTACTGACCGGCACGCTGACAGAACAACTGATCCCCACCAGACACCCGCGTACAGTCCGGGTTCACCCACAATTCGAAGGAGCCCGTGTCCAATTGCACATATACTGGTTGTGGTGGAGTACCAATACTGACTGCAGGCCTTGTTAGTTCCATCCAGAGCTTTTTGGAAATGTGAGATATATACGTTGGGCATAGTAGGCAACGTCGGATCGATTGGCCAGCTGCAATTGCACGCCTCGCTTATTGGAAAAGTGGTTGACATTGGTGGAATGGATGATTGGTAAGTGGACGCAGCCGTCGTCGTGAGGAGGAGGTAATATCGAACTCGAGGCAGTAGCACGCCCGCTCAACAAGGAGAAAAGCAGACCGAAGGAGCGGAGTGAGAAGGATGGTGCCATTTCTGGCAGCGGAGAACGGAGCGAGGCTACCGTGATAGCGAACGCATGGGTTCAACTTGGACGACAAGACCCGACGGAACAACAAGCTGAGTTGACGTTTCGGTATTATGGGGTTTCGATTTTCGACAAGAAGAGTATTACCAACAAAAAGGAAAAAAAAAAGCAGGCCGGCTGAGAGAAAGAATAGCGTAACCAGAGGTGGGCCAGCCTCGAGAAGAGAAGGTTGAAGCAAAACGCAAAGGAAAGAGAAGCAAGGAAAGGAAAGCAAAAAACAAGACGAAACGACAACGACAGATCAAAACCGCCAGCGGATCCCGTCGATCAATGTCATGTCCGGGTGGGAAAGTAGGGAAGCGTAGTAAGCCAAGGACCCATTGAGACGGGGGTGTCGTGTGCTCAGCGACCTGTTCTACCAGTGTCTCAGCCTAGACGGCAAGGGTCCCGCTTGGAACAAGGTCCCCCAAGAGTCTGCAGGCGGCGTCCTGGTATCAGCTTCACCATCCCGGTCCGGGGTCAGAAGGTGGAGGCGGGACTCTAGAGAGCCAGATCGAGACACACAAAGTACTTCATTTTGGATTTCGCCCACGCAGTTTCTGATGGGCGGATGCAGTGCCCCGAGGGTCCCAGAAAATATTCACCAGGTCAGAAAAGACGGCCACCGCTGCGTGTTCGCCTGTCTGCTGGCCAAATCGACTGGATTGCAAAGACTGGCGGGTGTTGCAAACAAGCCTGTGACAAGCGCGAGAGGACGTTGGAAGATCAAACACGCTAGGGCACCAGCCAAGAGCTGCCCTTGTCTCAGCGGCCGCCCCATCCAATCACAGCGTGCCCCTCCACTACCCCACATGCACCCAAAACCGGCAGCTCCAGACCCCGCGGCTGGGCAAGCTTAACGACGTAAGCGAAAATCTCTCCAAGGTTCCAGGAATTCGCTAATTCACAGAGTCGTTGACAGCGACTTGCCGTTCTCGTTGTTACTAATTGTCAATTGCTACATACGCGCGCCAAGGCGCTTCCTATCTTCAAGCTTCGTCGCTGACCTTGATGACGATCTTCCCCTTGGCGTGCCCGGATTCGACCCGCGCAAAGGCCTTTTTGAAGTCTCCAAACTCCCAAACGCTGTCCACTGTGGGCCGCAGCTTGCCCGCCTCGATTAGCTCGCCAATCTGGGCGAGGTTGCTGCCCAGCGGCTCCACGATGAAGAACAAGCTCTGGGACACTTTTTTCTCCAGCTTGGCGGGCTTGGCCATGTCAGGCGGCGTATTGACGCTGATGATGGTGCCTCCTTGACTGACAGCCGTCCAGCACCCGGTGAGCGTCTTGCCGCCAACCATGTCGACAACCAACTGGCATTCCCTTGCCGACGGGTCCGCCACCGCCCACTCCTCGACCGAAGTCTGGCGATAATCGACCACCTCGGTCGCCCCAAGCTTCCGCACCGCGTCGGCCTTGTCGCCACCGCAAACCGCCACAACCCCTTTAGCACCCGCCAGCGCCGCAAGCTGCACAGCCCAAGTGCCTATCCCGCCCCCAGCACCGGTGATAAGCACGCGAATCGCGCCGTTCCGCTCCCGCGCCGCGGCATCTCCCTTGATTCCGGCCGCGTCCAGCGTTCCCTGCACAAACAAGGCCTGCCATGCTGTCAAGGCGCTCAGCGGTACTGCCGCCGCGTCGACCCAGTTGAGATTGGACGGAATCTTGGCGAGCTCGCTGGCTCGCGCGAGAGTGTAGTCGCGCGCCGCCCCGGCCCGACTGAATTCGATACGGCAGTAGACACGATCTCCGGGCGCAAAGTTGAAGGACCCGTCAGCCGGTGCTTTGACAACGGTGCCGGAAAGGTCTTGGCAGGGTACGAGGACCTTGTCTTCAGGCGCCGATTCGGGGAAATTTTTGGCCCAGAGTAGTTCCCCAGCGCAGGGGCAGGTCGCGTGCACGCGAACGAGCACGTCTTGGGGATGGGAAGGGGTTGGTACGGGTGCAGTGGTGAGGATCACCTCATCGGACTGACGCGAGGGTTGGAGTAGCGTCTTCATAGTAGTGGGGAGAGTAGTGGAGGTCATCCTGACAGGCAGGTGTGCTGTAAACCGAGTAGAAGTAAGGTTCAAGGTGGGGTTGCGTAATGTTCTGGACAAGAGACGAATGTGTGTGGATATTTGTCACTGACGAAGTGTTTGATGTCGAGGTACATCCGACCTTGTTGACATGGCGGTGGTTTTATACTGATGTCGGCCCTTCCCCTCCTATCAATGCCATTATGGATGACAAACATTTTGTGGATTAGTGTTGACGAAAACGTCAAGCCGCACAACAGCTGTAGACATGTCCCAAATCGTAAATGCGAAGGATGCGAATGGCAGTACTCGGAGATGTTCTGGCCAGTCGAGTCATGGCTCCCGGCTCACCCAGGTCCTGCAAAGCAGCGAGGATGAATAATCCGCCTTTCCCAATGCGGGTTCGCATCTGCATGCAACGGTTCGCATACACAGTTGGGCAATACCTCTTCGGCAGTTACCGTCGATCCGGTTCAGGCAAAGACGTGATTGGTACTTCGTATGTGATGTAGATTTTCATGGCGCATTCGTGTGGGGTGGGATGGAATTTTCACTGCCTTGCTTACATGTTGCGGTGGGCTCGCTCACAGTTGAAGTGAGCTTCGGTTTTCAGAGGTGAGTCTCGTCAATGAGCCGGTTGGTAATCCGGACATTGTAAAAGGCCAGCTCAATGCCACATACGGCTATCCTAACAATGATGCGGGGTGGAATTGCATACCTAGTTAAAGTCTTCAAGCCCTCTTTAGCATTTTGAGCCCCAGACTTTGGCAAAACATTTGGCGGAGAAGAGAGAAGAGTGGATGAGTGGATGAGAAGACAGTATTAGTACAGTAACTATATTCTACAGGTAATAGGCTGGGCTTTGTTAGTGACCGATCTGCAACTCTTTCCCGTAAAGGTCTTAGCTCCCCAAGACTCCATGTATATCCCCACGCGAAAAGAGAAATTACTTGCCCCTTATGTTTCCTTACCCAGAACAAAAACGCGCAACACGTTCAACTTCACTCACTCACTCAACCGCTATATGTTCTTAGAGAGAGAGAAACATGACTTTTAAAAAAGCCCCCGAACTCACCGTCGACAAAATCATCAGCGCGCCAGAACACCAGCTTCGCGCCGTGCTGAAAGCGCTCTGTACCAGCGATGGCGAACTACATGAGCGGGTGTCTAAATATTTGGTCTCTATCATGAACAAGGATGAGACTGTTACTAGTACCGCGCGATCTGGTAGTGGTGGTGGTGGAGGGACGAAGCGTAAAGCAGAAGAAGATGAAAATGATGAGGTCATGGCAATGAAGCGAGCCAAGATGTTAAAGGAGACACATGTCTGTGTGCAGTGTGGGGGGGTCTATTTGGAGTCGGAGAATATTGAAAAGTTGTGTTTTCACCATCCTGGTAGGTTTTTCTTCCTTTTTTTTTCTTCTTGTCTCCGTTTTCTTTTTTTTCTTTTCCTTTCTCTTTTTTTTTTCTTTTTTTTTTTTTTTTTTTTTTTTTTTTGTTTTTTTTTTTTTTTTTTTTTTTTTTTTTATTATATTTATT
>Ga0247765_1000210_pt1 | contig 47195 bp, 60 predicted proteins | sample UWRJL106311C6_FD_179949 | JGI IMG/M metagenome (GOLD analysis project Ga0247765, IMG submission 179949) | Plant litter microbial communities from Arlington Agricultural Research Station in Wisconsin, United States - UWRJ-L106-311C-6 | ecosystem: Environmental > Terrestrial > Plant litter >... | reverse complement strand
GAATAATAATAAAAAAAAACAAAAAAAAAAAAAAAAAAAACAGCCATCGTCAAACTCATCATCTCGTACGAGGGCCGCAAGGAAAAGGGCTACGCTATGGGCACGGGCTGGCTAATCAAGCCGGATCTCATGGTGACGGCGGGACACAACGTCTTCAACTGGGATGGCTACGGCAAGGCCAAGGAGATCAAGTGCTTCATTGGCTACCAGGGCTCCGACAGCGTAACCCTGCCGTCGGTCCAGTTCCGTCTCGCCAAGACCATCGTCACCACGGCCGAGTGGATGCAGAGCCGCGAGAACCGTCATCGCGACGTGGCGTTCATCAAGGTCGACCGCCCGTTTGATGGTGACCTCCGCTTGTTTTCGTACAAGAGCACTCCGGTCACGGGTCATTTCATGCTTGGCGTCGTGGGATACCCCGGCGACAAGACCATGGACACAGAGGCCGGTGAGGAGAACGGTGCCGAGATGTATGAGATGTTTGCGGGCCAAAAATACAGTCTCGATGAGCCTGGGACTCGTCTTTCCATGTTGGAGTATTACATCTCGACCTTTTGGTGTGTGTCTCTCTCTCTCTCTCTCTCTCTCTCTCTCTCTCTCTCTCTCTCTCCTTCAAAAGTTAATTCTTTTTACTAATATTGTTATTCTCCAGGACAATCTGGAGCTCCCGTCATTCGCAAGGAATCCAAGACCATGACCGTCATTGGAACCCATGTTTACGGCTACGGCGACAAGAACAGCGCCAGCGCCATTGGCAAGCGTGGCAACGACTACGACATCCTCCTCAAGGCGTTTGAGCCGCAGAACCTCCCTCTAGTTAGCGAGAAAACCGAGAACGGCATCAAGGTGAAGATTGTCAAGGTTGACTCTTCCTCTTCGGCGCCGGCTTCTGCTTGGTCCGGTCCAGGTGCCTTGCAGCCCGCCACCACGTCCACGTCCACTGGTTTCGCCAACGGTTTCACGTCTACTGGTTTCACCAAGGAATCGTCATCATCCCCCAACGAGGAGGGCTTTTTTGACATTTTCAGCACAATCGGCGAGGTCGTTTCCGGTGCCGCGCCCATCATTGCGCCCTTCCTCGGCCCCATCGGAGGTCCCATTGCTGCCATTGCTGGCGCCGCCATTGGTACCCTGGCCGGCCGCTCTGAATCGGCCTTTGTCAACAGTGGCAGTGAAGATGATGCTGAGGAGACAGCCAAGGCAGCCGCCGACCGCGCAGTATTGGCCGAAGCGGCTCTCCAGACCGTGCTCAACATGGAACACAACGACTCCCTCGTCAAGGTCATTGGCCACATGGAGGAGTGCTACAAGTCGTATGCCCCCAACGTCAAGCACCTGGCCCCCAAGCTCGCTCCCGTCATCCTCGATGCCGCTCGGAAAATCAACCCCAACGGCGAGTTCAACATGCTCAACTCCCGCCCCCGCCAGACCCTGCCCCCTCGCCGTCTCCACACCAACGGCGGTGCCGAAAGCACTTTTGACGGAGGGGTAAGCGACTTCACCGCCGCGCTTCTCCAGCGCGAAGTCCATCCCCTCGTGGGAGAGGAAGGGTTCTTCGATGGTCTCGGCTCCGCTATCAGCAGCGGTTTGCGCATCGCCAAACCCTGGTTGGCCAAGGGTGCCAAGATTGGTCTCTCCCTCTTGAACGACCACCTGTCCGCCGCCACCGAGTCTGCGTTTGTAGACCCCTCCGTCCCCCCAGAGGCTATCAAAGCCGCCGAGCTCGTTACGCAGCGCGCCATCCTCGGTGAAGCCGCTCTCCAAGCCCTTGACAAACTCAACAAGCATGACCTCGCCAAGATCCGCGTCACTTCTGGAGGAGGAGAAGAAGGTTTCTTCAGTGGGTTTACCAGCATCGTGCAGGGGATTGGTGGAGCGGTTAAAAAGTACGCCCCGAGCGTCATCAAGACCGTCATGCCCATTGCCCAGAACCTGCTGGCCTCGCATTTGGGTGGTGGTGGTGGTGCAGGGGAGAGTTTGCCGGTGCCCAACTCGTCTCAGACGTTGAGGAAGAAGCTGTCTTGCGCCGAGTTGTTGCGCAGCGGGAGATTGCAGAACCTCAGTGTTGGTGGAGCTGGTACTGCCAATGGACCTCAGGTGAGTTTTTTTTTTTTTTGTCTCAGTGTCATCATCACTCAATGCTGTGTGTGGAAGCCCAAGCCCTGTCCCGTCAGGAAGAGTGTTCTTGGTTTGACACAGCAGAGTCAGGGCCAGCACCAGCACCAGCATGAGCACCCACACCAACTTGGGTCGATTTCTTCTTCTTCTCTTGGTTCTCTCCACATTCCCACGTTGGAAGAGGTTCAGGCCCGCCATCTCCAAGAAGGCGATGATCCCAACGAGGACAAGCCCGTGTTTCAAGTTTATCCTTGGGAGTGACGCAGAAACTAACTAACTCTGTTTTTCAAGACCACTATCCGCGTCCAGGGTTAGTTTCCTCAACCCGACAACAACACCGCTCAGCATAAGTACAACAAGTTTTCCCGAATAACAACCTGAGCGGATCAGGGAGGGCGGGCTAGGGTTTCATTTCTTTTTGTCTTTTTTTTTTCTTTTTTCTGTGATCTTCTGTTTTCTGTTGTCGTTAGATTGGATCAGGAATGCCCCCCACGGACCCATGTACGCATATATACATGTACGAACCGCCCATTGTTTCCGAGGTTCTGGTCCGTGGATCCCGGTTCAAGTTTTTCTTTCTATTTTGTTTTCTCGTCACTCATTCACTTACACATTCACTCTGAACCTTTTTTTTCCCTTTTTTTTTTTTAACTTCTTTTTCATTTCTGCTGTGTTGGATTTGTATAGGGCAGTTCACACCTCCCACCCTAGTCGCTCTTTGGTGTTGGACTTTGTATCTCTTCGACCTTGTTTGTAGTCAGATATTTATCTACCTTCTCTTCTTTACTAGATCAAAGTTACCCTCTCAGGATGACTTGATCAATGTATCTAGATTTAATATAGCTTGGTCATAATACCACTTTCACTGAGACCCTCGAGACATGATTTGAGCTACACCTTCACCTTCCACCCCTTTCCAAGCCTCCTCACCTTCACCATCCTCGCTGCCACCATAAATGCCGCCCCCGCCAACATGCACACACCCGCATATACCTGCGCCGCCCAATAACTCCCTCCCCCTTGTGAAATCAAAACACCCGCAATCGGCGGTCCCACCAACGTCGCAAAACTATCAATCGAAAACACCATGCCCATTCTTACTCCCGCTTTTCCCGGATCTGCCGTCAGACTACTCAGCCCGGCCGGAAACAAACTCTGCACCCCTCCTGCCGCAAACCCATAAAACACCACCCACACATAGAGTCCCGCGACAGAATCAACCGCCATCCAACACAGCACACAGATCCCCGCCATTGCTGCCGTCGGTGCAAACACCGTAATGGGCCCGAACCGATCTGCCAGATAATTCGGAACCAACCTGCCCACTGACCCAATCCCGTTGATGACCAGAAGCAAATTCAAACTATCGTCATAGCTCATTCCGACATGTCGTCTCGCAAATTCCGCAACGTAATAAAAACCAAAAAACACTCCCAAATAACACATGAAGCTCCCTATCGTGTAGAGCGTATACTCCCCCTCTTTGAAAGCGGGCAAGTCCAACCAGGAACTAGATCCCGATCCGGAATTCAGGTTCCTCGCTCTGACGCGCACGCGCGGTTTTATAACCAACCCGCTGATTCCCAATGTGACCGTCTGTACTAACCCCACGGAACGAACCGTCCATGCGAAGCCTACTCTTCCTAGCAGCGCCCTTACCATTCCCGGGAAGATGAGACCGCCGGTCGCACTTCCACAGGCGACGATACCAATGGCCAGAGACCTGCGCTTCGCAAAATACGTAGAGATGATCGCCATGGTCGGACAGAACATGCACCCCATGCCGAAACCCATGGCGATCCCTTGCGAGAGGAATAAATACGTATAGCTCTGCTCGGCGAAACTAGACGTGAATATCCCGAGAATCTGTAAGGCTGCGCCGATGGAAAAGACAGGACGGAAATACCCCGCGTCCGTAAGTCGACCAGTCAAAGCGCCGATGAAGAATAATAAAAAGATTTGGAAGGATCCAATCCACGATATGTCGGCGGGAGAACGCGCAGGAGATAGTGTGGTTGTGTAGTGGGATTGAAAGAGACCAAACGAGTTGATGATCCCCCACGTGTTGGTGACGACGAGATGTGCGCAGGCCACTATAAGCAGGTAAGTGTCTGTATTAGCTGAAGTAGGTAGATATGATATTTGCAGGGAGGAAGTTGGTGTTGAAGGTGAAAGGGTGGATGGAGCGTTAAATAAAAAATGTGCAACATACCCATAATCCAAGCTTGCATTCCCCCATCCGGCGGAGGTCGCAACGGAACCGACCCCGTCGAAGTCGAAGTTGGAGAGATTGCACGGCCGAGAATAAGACTTCCGGGCAGTCCCCCCGAGGTTGGAGCCGGCTCCGTCCCTTTCTCCGTCTCTTTCTCCGTCCCCATCCCCGTCCCTGTGTCTTGCTCCGTCTCAATCTCTAGCTCCGTCTCTAGCTCCGTCTCTAGCTCCGTTTCCGTCTCCACATTCGGAGGATCATCCCCCCTAACGGTAATGTCGACGGATTCTTCATCGTGGCTTTCTTCTTCCAAAGGCTGATCGACATCTTGCTTCTCAATATCCTTCTCAATATCCCTCTCGATATCCTTCTCGTGTATCGGTATGGGGCTTGGACTCAGACCCGGACTAGGACTCGCCGGTCGTTGCGCTGTAGGACTAGGGCTGGGACTAGGAGATATCCGGTCTGCCCCAACGACGCCATCCAGTGATTTTGAGTCATCCATGACGTACGAACGTTGCCAGACTTGTGTACCCCGGTCCAAAAGAAGCCCCTATTCGGTCTGGTCTGGCTCACAGGGAAAGTCGGGTCCGGTCTGGTCTGGTCGGGTCAGGGGCAAACACCACCAAAAACAAATAATGTCAAGAATGCAAAGAGTTTGCTAGATCCTCGATTCGCTGTGACCATGATTTACCCCAAAGAGACCATGGTGAAGGACCGCCCGTTTTTATGTAAATCACCATCGGTGGATCCATCACCCTTAGCGGGAATACAGTCATCGAAAAAACTGCGCGACCGGTCCAAATCTTGATCCTAGTCTCCATCTCCACCGGCTTCGCGCCTTGCCTGGCTTGTCAAAAATGGCCGCTAACGTCGCAATCGCCTTCGATGACTAACACTCGCGTTGAATAATCAGCGAGGAGCTTCAATTTTTCCGCTCCAAAAATCTTCTTGCTCATGAATCTTGGCAATCCATATATGGTACATTCATGGGGTTATCTCGGCATTCGCTCCAATTGTAAATCACGATGCGTTTGCACACCAAATCCGTCCCGCAAAGATCCAATCCCCACGGAGACCGCCCGGCGCCTTATTCCCGGAACCCGTACCCGCTGTCACGGCAAGGGCGCGTTACATCCGATGTCGCCCCGAGGAAACATGGAGTTGGATACTGCAAACAGCGGTGAGCATGCCTTCTCACGGCTCCTGCATCCTCCTCAATGAACCACGCAAGGGTCGCCTTCGGGATGATGGATCACCCTCACTCCTTCTGACCCTAAGGCAAGCCCTACTCCAACACAATCACACCTCGGGGACTCACATAGATGATGCGGGACATTCACTTCTAAAAGCATCACAGATCCGGGACAATTGATGCATTGTCTACACTAGAGCTTGCAAAGTACAGAGAGTCCAGAGATGCTCCCCTATTAACTTGCTCACAAAAAGATCCCGATTCTCATCCGACCTTCTTCTCGACACGTCCCAGTACCTGATTATCTAGGGAAATCATGGCCGTAACCTTGTATTAAACCTCCAACTCATTTCGTCAAAATTTGGCGACTGGCAATCCACCTTGAGGTCGAAGACCAGTCGCGAAAGCATACAGATGGTAGAAACATTTCGCCCCTGGCACGAGAAATCGAATAAATTGTGCCGGTATGCGATAGGCGTCATATGGTGAATCAGAGGACTATAGCCGGTCGGCGAGACGCCCATCGAAGGAGCCGAGACACCTTGCCGCCGCCCGTGGTGCGGAAGCTTGAGGGAATCATAATGGTGTTGGGCACGCGGTTACGGCAGCTCGCAGTGCCGCAGTCATTGTCTGTCCAGGCAATTTGGAGATCGTCGCCCCACCACATCTTGGGTTGTCCACCAACAGTCAGCGTGATGTTGATCGCGGTGAGGTTGCTGAAGGTCATGGCTGCCGCAGAGTTCAGATGCTGATGATCCAGGCTGCAATTTGCGGTCGTGGTGCATGCAGCAATCTCGATGCTCCGGGTCGACTGCACGATGTTCTCGACGCCATTCCACTGCAGGCCGGTGATGTTGAAGACGCAAGGCTCATCTGTGGAATCGCAGCCAAGGCTCATACCGAGGAAGTCAAAACGGAAGCAAGGGTTCGATTGAAGCTGAGCGAGTCCAATGTGAGCAGTCGGGTCAAACGACGTGTTGTACTGCACCATCTGGGTTCCGGTAGACGGATTGTACCGGCTAGTTGGCGGAGGTACAACAAAGAAGCCAGAGGAGAAGAAGAACCGGTGATAGGGGAACGGAACTGGCATCGGCGGGATGCTGGGATCCGATGCGTTGGCAACGCTCAGAGTCGGGATGTCATCGAATTGGAAGAAGATATCACCACGATCACCCTCAGCGCCACAGGATGCTGACGGCAGAACGGAGGTAGCCGTTGATGTCGCATTGGATGGAGTAGCTGATGGAGTGACGGTTGCGCTGGGTGTAGGTGATGTGACCTGAGCGGTTGAATTCGATCCCGATGCGCTTGCAGCCTGGGCCGTCGATGTCGGTGGTGCCGATGATCCAGGAGAAGCCGTGGTGCCATTCATAGATGCGGCGCTCGCTGTGACAGTGCTTGAAGTGGCAGTCGAGTTACCCGAGAGGGGAAGTGCCGATTCCGTCGATCCCGAGGAAAGCGTTGCCGACAACGTGAGGGTAGCTTTCTGTACGGTGCTGGAAGTGGTGACTGCGCTAGATGAAGTGACAGTGCTAGACTCGAGAGTTGCGGAGCTGGAGGTCTCAGAAGATGACGATTTCAGGGTTGGCGAAACGGATCGTGTATGGGACGGATGCAGCGAAGAAAAAAGAGACGAGAGCAACGAGGACAGAATCGCTGGTGTCTGTGAGGTCTTAGGGCCGTAACCAGGGTCCGGATTTCCATACCCCTCTGCCGAAGTGACTGTGATTACGTAGCCTCCAAGGCTTGTCGCTGCTGGGCCTTGATTGTTGCGAGTTGTGGCACGAATTGCGGTTTGAGGAGGTGGGGAGTCACCTTGAGGCTCTGGAGTCTCCGAAGAATCGTCGGTGGGGGTTGCTGTTTCCGACTCAGCTGAGGCCGGTGACTCGCTAGCGGCAACCGTGTTGGTGATCGACAGTGAAGGGGTAGTTAGGCCAGCGACGCTCGACGACTTGGGAGACTTGGAAGACTCTGACGAATCTGTAGGCTCTGTGGACTCTGACGATCCTGTGCAGCTGCTGGAAGATGCACCGCCTGGCGAGCTGGGGAAAATGGTGATGACCGAAAACGGACCAGTAGCACCAGGGTCAAAGGGGCTCGAGCTAGTAGATGTGCGTAGCTTGGTGGTGAATGTGGTGCACGTGGTGTCCAGAGACGACGTCCAGGGCCAGAGAGTGACCTCAGATGGCTGAATCTGGGCGGGGTCATCCTCAGTGAGGGTGCATGAGGTTGAGGATTCCACAACGGTTGACCGGACTGTGGTTGAAGGCCAGATCGTCACGACTAATGGCATCTGAGAGCTGGGGTGTGAGCCGGGGTCAATAGTCACCACAATGGGGGCTCCCGAGGTAGATCCATACGAGTCAGTGGGCCACACAGTGATGACCTGGGGTGTGCGAGTGGACGCTGCACCAGTTGCGGTGTTGCTCGGAACAACAACAGGCCCTGGAAGTGTCACCGTTGTCCAAACATCCGTGGGGGGACCAGAAACAACCGGAAGCTCTGTTGTATACGTCACGACAGTAAACCCTTGACCATAGGCACCCGGGGCGGTGGAGACGATGACAACAGGGGTGACAGCAATTGTTGATGCGGAGCCTGGCGAAACTGTCACAGTCGGGGTGATAGTAACCTCCGTGGTGATTTCGACCACGGTGAATTTGCCGGAGCCAACAGGAATGGTTTCGGTGAGAGTCACATCAGAGACCTGGACCGTCTGCAAGCCAGAGACTGTGGTTGTACTTCCAATAGACTCGGTGACTGTCGAAACCGCAACGCCAGAAGTGGTGCACGAGCTGTTAGGCGGGATTGTAACGACAAACGGGAGGCCCGAGGATGGAGTGACAGTGATCACGCTTCCAGAAACGCCGCTAGGTGAAGGGTTTGCAGTCACTGTCAAGATACCTGGGTGGGTGGCGGAGATGGTTTGTGTGCTGGCGGGCAGCGTAACTGTGATTGGCGAGCCTGACAAAGGAGTCACTGTGATGACACTGACGGCGACCGAGTTGCCGACCTGAACAGTCTCCGTAGCCGCCGGGAGAGTGAGGGTGATGGGAGAGCCGGTTACCGGGGTGATCGTAACTGTGGTTAAACCAGTCGTCGAAGCAGTCTGCGTCGTGCAGGGGAGTGTCAAGGTGATTGGCGAACCCGACGATGGGGTGATCGTGACAACGCTGACTGTTTTACCAGAGACAGTTTCGGTGGCCACAGGAAGGGTCACTGTGACAGGCGGTCCAGAGGGAGGCGTCACGGTAATGACTGTGATAGCCTCGGTGGGCGAAGCCAACGTAACAGTGTCGGGCACAACGGTGGTTGGCGTGACGGTAACAAAAGAAACCGTCTCAGTAGCGATGGGGACAGTCACTGTGATTGGCGCGCCAGACTCTGGGGTCAGGGTAATGACCGAAACCGTCACCGTGGCTAGAGGGAGGGTGACTGTTGAAGGCGAGCCGGAAGACGGAGTAACGGTGGCAATTGACACGGTCTGGGTAGCGACAGGGACAGTTACAGTGATTGGCGAGCCAGAAACCGGTGTAACAGTAAGGATAGAAACTGTCTGGGTTGCTGTCGGGAGCGTCACGGTCGATGGCAAACCCACGTATGGGGTTACAGTGACGATGGAAACGGTCTGCGTGGCTGCCGGAAGCGTCACCGTAATTGGGGGGCCAGAAATTGGGGTGACGATGATAACGGAGACCGTCTCGGTCGCAGCAGGAAGCGTGATGGTAACTGGTAGACCGGTCGAAGGTGTCACAGTGACAACACTAACGTGGTTGGTGGAGACCGTCTCTGTGCTGGCAGGAAGAGTGATTGTCAAGGGCGCGCCCGACGAAGGGGTGACCGTGATGACACTGAGACCAGGCGAGTTACCCTGCCCGGAAGACGCGGGGGGGGCTTTAGTGACAATCACGACCGTTGACTGAGGCAAGAAGCTGGTAGAAAGTCCTGTCCCAAACAGCGTGACGGTGGTTGGGGATCCTGAAATAGGAGTAATAGTGAGCACCGACGGGATGCCCCCAAGGCTGCCTTGGGAAACGCCGGCCGAACCGGAAGGCGTGACGGTGCTAAGCAATTCGGTCGAAGGTGTGACGGTGATGACGCTCACAGGTGGGGTGACACCTCCGCCATATCCAAGGCTGGGAGCCAGTGAGGCTGATTCGCCGACAGCAACGGTGGGCGTGTAAGTAACCACAACTGGACTACCAGAGGGTCCGTTGGGGAAAACCGTCATGGTCAGGGGGATGACTGCGCTGGGCGACCCTTGATCAGTGCGACTGGGAGGGACGATGGTCACTGTCTCAACCGTGTCAACAGGGGAAGAAGATGGCGTAACCCCAGATGTGTAGGTGATGACAGTTGGGCTTCCCCCGATCGTGACTGTCACATAAGTGACTCCAACAGGGGCAACAGTCAATGCGCCAACTGTGGCTGTCTCGATGACCGGAGACTGAGGAGGAAGAGGCGTCGCGCTGGGCGTGAAAGTGACAACGACCGGTTGGCCGGACGGTCCCTCGGGGTAAAGTGTGATGGTGGTGACTGCAACTCCTCCCGGCTGCAAGCCAGATGAACTTGACGGGCTAACAGTGACAGTCTCGACTGCCGGAGATACCGAGGCTGATGACGGTGTCACGGTGTAAGTCACTATATAGGGGGATGGTGTTCCACCAGATACCGTCGGGAAGGCAGTGTACGTAACGACAACAATGGAGGCCGATTGCGTGATAGTGGACCCGGTACCAGGACCTGGGAAGGTACCTTGGTTGTTGGGCATGGTGACAGTGACAACTGCTGGCTGACCTCCGGCCGACGGGGGCGAGATGCCTGGTGCAGAAGGCGAAGATTCGGCCACGGTGACAGTTACAATATCAGGCTGCACACTGCTGGATGCAGAGACACTTTGCTGCCCAGGAGCAGGAACGCCAGAGGATGGGACCGCAGGGATGGTGACGGTGACAACGTCCGACTGGCCGTTCGATGATGAAGCAGACGAAGCCTGGGGGATAGTGACGGTGACAATGTCCGGCGATTCTCCGTACCCAGGGCCTTGGGTAGGAACAGAAACCGTCGCAGCTGGCAGCGTGATGGTGATGGGGGTGACCACTGTGCCGATGCCAGAGACTGAGATTGTCAGAGGGACAACCGAAATTGTATAGCCTAGCTGGGTGGTTGCGACAACACCAGATGGGGCAGTGGTGATGGATGGACTTCCCCAAAGAGGAGTTGCACCTGGAGTCATCGTGAAGACAGCAGTGTAACCGGGAGTTGTGCCCTGCTGTGGCATTGTAAATGTCACAAGTTGGATCGAGGTGGTTGTGACGGTGGGTGTGACAGCTTCAGTGAGAGTGACCGTGGTGCCTCCGAGGGATGCAGTGTCTTGCTGGCCAGAGGGAGCGACCGCAGTCGGGGTGATTGTGATCGTTCCGACGAACGGAGGCGATATACCTGAGATGGTATAGGTTACTGTGATAGGAGTCGCAGCAGGTGAGCCCTGTCCACTGGCCGTTGGCTGTGCTGGAAAGGGGACTGTAACCGTCTCAACAGTGACCGGGAACCAGGTCGACTGAATTCCGGGACTAATGTTTGCAGAACCGAAGCCGGGGGTTTGAGTGCTAAGGGACTCTGGCGGCAAGACGGTGACAGTGACGACGGGCCCAGCGGAGGAACCTAGGGCCCCCGGCGCAGTGATGACTGTTGACCAAGTACCAGGCCCCCCAGCGTTAGGGACAGTGACCGTGAGCACGATTGTCGCGGTGTTGCTTGGGCCTTCTGGAACCGTGACTGTGATGACTGAGCCAGGGGTGTTCCCGGGGGCGGCGGGAACAGTGACAGTGACACCGGAAGTCGGGGCACCGGGGACCTGAACAGTGACTGTGGTACCCGAGCCGGGAATGTCTGACAACTGAGGAATGGTGACGGTCGCGACCGATGCGGCTGGGCTGCCATTGTCTCCCGGGCCCGCAGGGGGTGCGCCGGAAGTCTGAGCACTGGAAGACGACTGAGGCAACGTCACCGTGAGGACTGGGACCGTGACGGTGCTCTTCGAGGCAGAGGCCGGCTGGGTAACAGTGACAGTGACAGGCGTTGGGAGAGCGGGGGGACCTTGACTGATGACAGGAATCGCCGTCTCAGAAGCAGTGCATGATGAAGAAGTCGAACCAGAAGCAGCGCCAGAAGCCGAACCGAAAGAACCAGCCGACGGAGCAGAGGGGCCAGGAGCAAGAGTGACCGTCAGAATCGTGAAAGGAGCCTGGGTAACAGTGGATTGGGTGACAGTAGACGAAGGCTGGGCAACAGTGACGATGACAGTGCCCTGTGCAGCAGTCACGGTAGTGGTACAGGTCGTGGTGTCATCAATGCCCGCGCTGAGAATTTGGTCAGTGAGCCAACCTGACACTAGAAGAAACAGTGGACGGCACTGTGATACTTACAAACGGGGCAAGGCCGCAGAAGACGCGAGCCAAGCTACGCCTGTGAAGGCGGCAACCGCTGCGTGAAGACGCATCCTGGCGCCGAGGGGTGCCAAGCTGCAGCAGCCTCGAGTACGGACAGAGGGGCGGCAAGAAAGGACAGCGCCGAGCAACGAACACAGCCAAGGACCAAAGGGGGGCAAAAGACAAAAGTATGGACTGGGACGTGCCGATGTCGAGGATGTTGGAGGGTCGACGGAGTCGAGGAGGTGAAGGATGAAGAGAGAGAATTCTCAGAAGTTGAGGGAGAGGTCAGGTTTTGTCAGAAGCACGCGTGCTCAAGACATGTTTGCGTGTTGGGCTCGCCAGGAAGGAGAGGCCGTCCGGGGAACGGCACATCGCGTGCGTAGGGAAGGAACTGGACAGGAAGATGCTTCTCTGGGGTGCAAGAACGGGAGGAGACAGACGGGGACCGACGCAAGCCGCGGACAAATCGTACGAGTGTGGACGCGCCTTCCGTGGCAAAAAGAAACGAGAACTGATTGATGGGGGACATAATCACGGCCCCGCCAACCGTGAGTCCGGCGAGGAAGTCTCGAGGAAGCGCAAAGCACACCCCACCCCTCTTGCCTGGCTAGAGCCAGAGAAAACGATGGATGGATGTCTGGGGCATCATTAGATTGCATCATACACCAGGGGCGCACCTTCCGGCTGAACCTGAACGGGCTCAATACCAACCAGGACGAGGAAGGAGCTGAGAGGAGATTGTGTGTCCCTTCCAGAGATGCACCGCAGAGACCCATCTAACAAACCGCAGGTTTCGTCAGGCACCTCTCTGGTGAGCATGAGCTTCGGTCCACAGCTGATAAGAATCCAGTGTCGACGGCATCCCGTCCTCGAGGGCTCCACTTCATGTTCGGAACCGCATCCGGGGCTCACTACGGCGCGTCGACGGCTGAAGATATCTCGCGTGGGGGGTTTGATGCTGAGGTATGGCAAGAGCGAAGATGCCTCCTAGCCTCCATGTGATTGCCATTGGGAAGAGATGTCGGATGCGTTCTCTCGGTCCCATAGCGGAGCAGTTCGATGGGAAGTGGATGCGAAGATGGAGACGATCCATTGGCGGGAGTTTCCGAATTCACGAACGGTCAGAGAGCTGGAAAGAGCGTTGAATGAAGGTATTCGGGCCTGCTCAGAACCAAGAGCTCAGGTCTCCGGTCGAACCTAAACTGAAGGACATCAGAACTTGTAGAAAAGATCTCGTGCACTTTTCGAGGCCATGAAGGGAGGATGCCTTTGCTGAACTAATCGCTGGTTGCTCGACAGTAATCTGCGGACAACGCGCTCGCAGTTCCCTACGAACAACCTGACCAAACATGGTGTCAACGATGGCATTTCTGGGGTTGGATTGGCAGAGTGTTGGGACGTGTCAGAAGCGCATCAACCAACAGGCTTCTCTGCCTTGGACTTTGGATCACGATGTTAGACTTTACCCTGATCCCGTTCAAAGTGAAAGATATGGCTCAACCCTTCAACTTGATTTCTGTCCGGGCATACAGTTCAACCCCTGAAAGATTGCTCGCGCGGTACTTGACGGCTCAGCAATAGCCTTTGCGCCAGCTTGCCAGGGTGTCTCCCGTGTTTCTAAGAGCCCGATGATGAGTACTCGGGGTCATTGAATTCCTCGCAAAAGGCTTCCACGCTGTTAAATTTTGCAGAACCTTTACAAAATGTTCGCAGAGTATCACGCCAGTAACAATGTTCCAACGATGGTGAGGGGAGCCCGCGCGAGTGTGGGGCTGGGGACGAGAATGCGGGGGTGGCCCAAGCTTTTGGGGATTGCGCGTCATCATCATTCGCTGACCTGTCTTGCTTCATGGCTTGAGCCAACCGCCAACACCAACACAGCGCCGAGCTGCCATCCGAGATTCTCTCATCATGGCGCCGCCTCGTACCGACGCCGTTGCGCCACCCTACTCTTCCCTACGACGTCCTTTCCGCGGGCCCTGGAATTACCTCTCGCGAGCTGCCAAATCCGCATACTTTCCCATCCAGGGCATCTGGTATTTCCTCCGACGTCCCTACTTCTACCCGTTATTTATTGGCCGGTTGCTCCCTCTCTCCATCATCTCCCTCCTTGTTTACTTTGTCCTTTTCACCTTTGCGTTTCTCCCTCAGCTCGCCTTTTTGGCCATCTTCCATGGCTGGACCAGTGCCGTCGTCAACGCAACAGTCTTGGTTTTGGGAGAGGGCCTGGTAGTTATACAGGGCATCTTTGAGGGGTTCTTTGTTGATGAGTGTCGTGTCGATGTCTTCGATGTAAGTCGCGCACTCTTTCTTGTCCCAGATTTATGGTTCTGACTTGTGGCCATACAGGCGACCTTGATCGACAAAGGCATCGTCGACCTCATCGCCCCCCAACGAATCCTTTTTCCCGACGCCCCAACTCCTGTTAAGATGCTTGGAAAGCCGACGTCACAAGCGGAGTACCAGCCATGGAGCCTGAAGCAAATCGCCGAGTTGATCTTCTTCCTCCCACTCAACCTTGTGCCCTACGTAGGAACGCCTGCATTCATCATGATAACTGGCTCGCGGCTGGGGAAACTGTCGCACCACAGATGGTTCAAGTTGCGCGGGATGGACAAAAAGGCGATCAAGAAGGAGCTCGATGCGAGGTCTTGGGAATACCTTTGGTTTGGGACCGTGGCCATGCTCTTCGAGCTTGTCCCTATCCTCAACTTCTTCTTTCTTCTGACTTCGACCGCTGGAGCCGCGCTTTGGGCCGCTAAGATGCAAGAGAGGGCGAGGGTACGTGTGGGGAGGCCCATCACGGCCGAAGATGAAGCGGCCAGACAGGAGGACCACGGTGTTGTTTACCACGATGATCCCGTTTGAGGCTCTACTGCTCTTGATGGCGCCGCGGCTAATCACCCGGGGTACTGGGGACTTGCATAGTAATGGAAGCAGCCATCCACTTGCGTTTGCATTGTACCTGCACGGCTTCCACAGCGTCGTGCCCATTGCATGATGGGGGCTCAGGGGTTCCTGCATAGGTCTTTTGAAGATGTCGGGCTCCAATCTGGGAGTTGAAGGCATTAAATCTTCACGCCCGGGGCTCTTCCATTAGAACTGCGGGTCCAACGGAAGAGAAGATCGGTCGCGCATCACGAGTCCCTGGATAACCCAAGGGCCAACCTGCTAAGGTGTTACTCCTATCCGTATGATCAATGGCTTGATGGGAGGGATTTAAACCCTCGAATTCAAAAGCAGGGCCTAAATATTCTGGTTCCCCGCAAGCATCTTCCAAGCTGCCCAAAAGTTGCACAAATCCCTGCTCAATGCATAGCCCCACTGCCCATTCGCTGTGCGCCGCGCTAACAATTGTTCATGGATCGCTTGGGTGAAGCTTCTTCCGAAAGTGCCACTCACCTCAAGTAGGTTGTCTCGTCAAGCCAGTAGAGCTCCAACTGCACCCGTAACACAGAAACGGCCTTGACTCGATACTAAGAGTGGTTACACATCGTTCCAATGCGATATACAACTTCAGGCAAGCATGGTCGGCGCTTTCCGATGTCTTCGGCGTTCGGGGCATCTCATAGGCCATTGGAGGCCATTGGAAGGCACGCTGACTAAAGCCGACACGGGATGACTTCCACAGCATCCTCACTTCCAGCGCGAAATGTCAATCGAAGTCGCCCTGCGTTATCCCAATACTCGCAAGGCCATTTGCCGCTAGAACCCATTCTATGACAGTTTGAAGAAAAGAGTGTAGCAGTGAGTCGACATGGACACAGTTGGGGACAAAGCTGTCCCATCCGGCGATACAACCCCACCCGCCCCGGAGATATCTCCTCCAACCCCGGAGAAAAAGAAAAGGGACCGGATCAGATACTCGTGCACGCACTGCCGGGAGAAGAAGTAGCACCACCCCTACACAGAGTGACGACTCTATTGGCTAACTCGTACCAGACTCAAATGCAACCGCCAGATGCCATGTGAGCAGTGCGAGAAACGCAACCTCTCGGCTACTTGCAGGTTTGTCCCCTACGAGAAACCAAATGAAGGATTCCCGAATATCCGAATCCCAACAAATCTAAACCGCACCGCCCCAGTCAGTCGCCCAAGACACCAACAGCAGCCGGATTTGACTCTGCAAACTCGCCTGAAGCACCTTGAGCGCCTTGTCCAGGTCCTCAAATCTCAACGGCGGGAAACACCAGGCGAAAGCCAAGACCCAGACAACCTCCCTCTTGAGTTTATCCGCCATACGGAAAAGGCGACTCTCCGGGCTGGAGACCAAAGATACGTCGACACTGCCCACTGGGAATCGCTTCTCGACGATGTAAACTCCCATCGCCCCGGCCGCTGCTTGGCAGATGCTAATTACGCTGCAGATTGCTGTCCTCACCCGCGATCTCACAACCTACGATGAGGGCGAAGCCACCCGAGAGGAGTCCGGTGTTTCGGCCGTCCAGGGCCCGGTACTGCTCCTGGGGGGTTTCCCACACCTGACAGTGATCGAACTAGTCTCGATCCTCCCCCCACGCACCACCGTTGACCGGTTGGTCGCCAGATTCTTCGAGGCGAAGGAGCCTTCATGGGCCATGTTCCATATCCCGACATTCATGAAGGAGTACAAAAAATTCTGGGATAACCCTTTTGACGCCCACTACACCTGGTTTGGGCTGCTCTTCGTCATGTGCTGCCACGCGACTTTGTACTACCTTCTGGCCAATGAAGAAATTCCCGGGGCGTTGGGTGACCCTCAGCTCGTGTTTGACGAACTCCGGACGCGGGCGGCGCAATGTCTGACACTGGCAGATTACACCAAGCCGGGCCCTTATAAGATTCAGGCCATGTTTTTGTACTTCGGGGCCGAATACCTGCGTCGCAACGAGTCTATTCTGGGAACATCCACGCTCTTAGCCATCACGATACGACTGGCGATGCATTCTGGCCTTCACCGTGACCCCAAGCACTATCCCAGGATGCCAGCATACGAGGGCGAGATGCGCAGGAGATTGTGGGTTTTGCTGCGGGGTGTTGACCTGATCGTCTCATTCCAGTTCGGCGTGCCGAGTAATATCCATCGAGGCGGCTACGATACAGAGCCACCACGAAATCTTCATGATGAAGATTTTGACGAGAGTTCAACCAGGTTGCCACCATCTCGACCAGAAACAGAGAGAACTGTGGCCTTGATGCCGATTGTTCGAGGTCGGATGTTGGAGGTGTTTGATGATATTATGACGGCAATCAACGTTCACAAACCTGCAAGCTATACCGAGATTATGCAGGTGCATTGCCGACTTGGAGAAGTCCACGACAGCCTGCCCGACATCCTCAAGTACCGTCCATTCAGCCAGTCCCTCGTTGACCCGGTCGAGTTACTCATGCATCGTTACTGGCTCGAGCTTCAATACCACAAGTCTCGCGCGGTTCTTCACCGCAAGTACCACTGTCTTGCCAGACGGGACTCCCGCTTCGGGTTTTCACGGCAGATTTGTCTCGATGCTGCCACGCAAATACTGAAACATCAGTACGATATCCACCTCGAGATGCAAATGGGCGGCAGATTGGCCAAGGATAGGTGGTTCATGAACAGCTTCGGTGTGCACGACTTTCTCCTCGCCAGTATGATCCTTTGCCTTGAGCTCGCTTTTCTCCGCGCCAAGGAGAAGTATCCGGGCATGACAGACATTGCGCTCAGGGAATTCGACGCAGACACTTCGCCCGACATCCTTTCTGTCAGCCAACTCACCGAGATCCTTGGAACTTCCAGATTGATCTGGCAAGCAACCAGCAAACAGTCTGCTGAGGCAAATCGGGCCTTCAAGATCATATCAAGAATGCTCGCCATATCCTACAACGCCCAGGTGGATAGCAGCCCCGAATCCGGTAGCCAGGCCGAGTGGTCCATGGCACCACCTTTCCACTTTGGTGCCGACACTGGTAGGTGATACCGTCTCATGCATTGGCCCTCCGCTCACCCATTTAGGTTCCAACATTGCGTCATCAACATCGTCGCTATCAACTCCGGGTTCACGCGCGGTCGGATGGACGCCAACAAATGGTGCAGCGCCTTTGAACGAACCATTACCTGCCTCGTGGCCGTTCGATGTGCCCGCGCTTAGTCCACAGGATTTGCCGCCAATGGAGAGTTTGGAGGGCTGGGTTGACGCAGGACTGACAAAGGATTGGTCGCTTTGGGATAACCAAATCCAGGATCCCAGCCTTGAGTCGTCACAGATGGCCTGGGATACCTTCTTCCGGTTCAACAACATTTAATGCGCCGGCTGGTGGCCTGGTGGTTGGTGGGCTTTGCGCTCAGCGAGTTGTGTTGCATCGAACTCCAGCTGTCTACGGGGGGCGGATTTGCTACTACCCAACGATGGAAACGCCGGTCATCGCCATGGAAAAGAAGATCTTTCCTTCAAGGTGGCCAGGATTTTGACTTATTCCCGAGACATCATGCTTACATGGAAGGGTCTGACAAATGCCGTGTGGTTGCCTGTCGGTTGAAGGGCGTCCGCCAATGGCGCCCTGCAAGTTGCGTTTATTGATAAGAGCGCAGGACTGGGGAGTTGGAATGTGCTCGTTGTTTTCCCAAAGCCGTCAACCATCTTGGTTACATACAAACATGAGACGATTTGGCCCAAGAAACGTAACGCATCTCATTTCTGGCGCGACGCGTCCTCACCTCTGCTCGTTTTTACCCCGCACCAGCCCACCCGCTCGCGCCCCCAACCCCGTCTTCTCAACGTCACCAAAAAGACCGCTCTCCACGCCAGGCCACAAGCCATCCAAATCCAACAAGATGGAGGTCCGCTGCCAGTGCGGCGCCGTCTCTTTTCACACCCCAACCGCCGCCCCGCTCTCCATCTACCACTGCCACTGCACCGAGTGCCAAAAGCAATCCTCATCCGCCTTTGGCACCAGCGCCATCTACCCCGCCACGGGGCTCTTTCCCCTCGCGCCCGAGCTGCGGGAAAAGCTCGGGTGCTGGACACGGCCCAGCAAGGAAGGGAGGACAATGGACTGCTACTTCTGCAAGGCCTGCGGCGTGCGAATGTTTCACAGGATCCGCGAGGCGGATGGGACTGAGAGGGAGACGGTTAGCATCAAGGGCGGGGCGGTGCAGGGACTGAGTTTCGAGGGTGCCAAGCATATTTATGTTGAGAGTGCCGTTGTGCCGATACCCGAGGGAGCGGAACGGTGGGAGACGACGCCGGATGTCATGGAAGGGAGGGAGGGAGGGAATTAAACGCCGGCCGATCAGATGACTTTGCGATCGTTCACGGCTCTTCGTATCTTGCCACAGCTTGGTCCTAGCGCGGTGTTAGCGTGGAGTTTCTAGGCTGACGGATGGCGGCGGGGTTTTTTTTTTCGCATGCCCAAAGCGCTGGGGAGCTAGGTGTTGGCCTCTATCGAGTACGTTGCTGATCTTAAACTTTGAGACGGAGCCCTCACATGGGGATTTTGCTTGCTTTTGGCGTCGGGCTCCTGTTATCTTCGACTTCAAAGAGCTAGGAGGCTGCGCTAATTATTCGTTGGATATCATGAGGACAAGTTGACTACGTCATAACTCAGCATCCGTCATGCAATGTACAGTGTTATCGACTGTTGAGCGTGTCAAGATGGAGAGACTGGACAGTGCGATCCAGCGGGGAGAATTCGGCACAGATACCTCGTTGCAACAGAACAAAGCTATTTAACACATCACCTGGGAAACCTGATCACCAGTCAGTTCAACTCGACGATTCCTGCATCATCAAAACTTTGTTGCACTATCTTGTTGGATGCTGGACTGCGCCAGTCACTCCCGCTAGGCCTATCGCCACTCCGCACTGTTTTACAGCATACGGGCTCACATTTATGTAGCCACCACCCACGTCACTCCCCCAGTCAGCTCCGATAGACATATCCGTACCAAAATCAAGCCCGGAGCTTACCATTCACCCATCCCACCCACACTAACAATGCGATCTATGACGCACGAACCCGTCTCCATCTCCCGCATCACGCCTTGTCTCCTGCTGGGCAATCTTGCCGCATCCTACTCCATCCCAAACCTCATGCGCTACTCCATCACCGCCATCGTCTCGCTCGGCATCAAGCCCTGTCCAGAGTGGTCCCGTCCCGCCAACCGCAAGATAGTCCCGGAGAAGAACCACCTCTTCATCACCTGCAACGACTCCCCCAACGAGGATCTCCTCTGCCACTTTTCCGATATCTGCGACTTCATTGACAAGCAGACGGCCAAGCCAGATTTTCATGCCATCTTGGAACGCGCAGAGGAAGATTCCCTGTTGTTAGCTCACGGGGGACGACACGGGGGGAAACACCCCGTCAGAACGACAACAGCGTCGCTAGAGCCGGGGAAAGTGCTGGTACACTGCACCATGGGGGTGTCACGATCTCCGGCGGTGGTGATTGCGTATCTGATGTGCAAGGAGAGAAGAGGTCTGGGGGAGGTACTACAAGAGGTAGGGTCCAAGAGGCCGTGTATCGGGCCGTGGAATTTCATGGACCAGCTGAGGATTTGGGAGGAGGTGGAGTATGAAGTTTGGGAGGATCGTGAGAGGAGCGTGGCTAAGGAGCCATATCGGAGGTGGTTAGATGGGGTGAAGGGGCCGGGTCGGAGGTCGTCTTGTTAGGATTCCAGGCCCTCAGGCAGGATGGGGGGGGGGGAATCGGACTCGGAAATGTGAGACGTCCGAGTGTGCTTGGCTCTCAAGAGAGTCGGATGCATGCTGACGGAAGAAGTCGACAAGAATGCTAGGGTGGTACTGGGTCGAAAAGAATGAGTTTGTTGAGGGTTGGATGCATGGGACGGTAAGAAAAAGTTTGACGGATGGAGAGAGGCACACCTCCCGGCCCTCCAATGATCAACGGGGCGCCCCACTCCGGCCCGGGGGCTCGGCGCACTCGGTCTTCCGAGCGGCCCCACATTTCTAAACTCCGAGTCCACTCACCCGCCGGTCCTTTTGAATCCCCCCTCGTATTTAGCACGGGACTTCGCGCCATGGTGCCATGACCTCCCTCGGCGTCAGACGCGTCGCGAGCTGCGAGATGCGAGCTGTGAGATGCGGGTTTGCATCCTACTTGCTGGATTTGCTGGGCGGTCTACCGTTTTGAGCACTAGCTCTGCCTCTCGAGATGAGGGGGCGGATGCAAGGAGCTCAACTCAGGTTCCAGAGCATTCACCCAAACGGAAGCGGGATGCGAGATGCGGGATGTTGTCCGGCGGGCAGGCATTGAGGCGGGCACGTATCGATGAATAATGGAGCTTGTATTCCGAGTGGATTGCATGTTGTGCGACACTCCAGGTCCGGGGACTCCATAGACTTGGGGTATAAAGGGATGAGGGGTTCCTCGGAAACAAAGAGTCAAACACACCACACCACAACACTCAACACCACTACACCATCCTAGTCCATCTCCATCCTCATATTCATCTTCCTCAGATACCTAGATACTTACTTACTCCAATACCGCCAAAATGCCCATCTCACACACCGGTATCAAAACCACCCCCCAGCAAGTCAAAGCCCTCACAAGCTGGTATGAGTCCGCCCTCAAGCCGCTTGGATACAAGAAAATCCGCGACTTCCTCGACGGCATGGTCAATGGGTTCGGCGACGAATCCGGCCATGCGGACTGGTGGGTTTCGGCGACGCAAGAGAGCGGAACGCCGTTGCCTAGTCATCATGCTTTTGTTGCAAAGGGTCAGTTTTCTCCTCTCTTAGTTTGTGAGATACGCTTGTGAAGCATCCTTGTGGGGTATTCTTGTCAAGTAACTTGGGGTTCAGGATGATGAATGAGGGACACTGATGATTTGATGGGTATTTACAGATCGAGCAACGGTAGACGCTTTCCACAAAGCCGGTATTGACGCCGGAGGAAAAGATAACGGAGAACCTGGCCTGAGACCATATGCTCCCGGCTACTATGCGGCGTTTGTGCTGGACCCGGCGGGAAATAACATTGAAGCTGTTTATATGGGTGAGGCATAACATTACAAATCTTGTCAATGTCAGTGGTAGGGCAGGGCAGGGCAGGGTAGCAGGCAAAGTGAGTGAATGGTTATAATTTTGGTGGTACCTGGAAGTAGTGACAGTGCTGCAGTCTGCAAAAGCAAAGTGGTTTCCCTTCCTCCGTGGGGTAAGATGATGTGAAATGTCACGAAACGACCGGCTGAACTCCAACAGTGACAAAATGTAAAAGAACGATATCTACCCAACTCCTTGTAAATGCAAACCCCCCTCTAATAAACAGCACGCGAATACCTCCTTTCAATCCTAGTCTTTTCAAGATCCGTCGCACTTGCGCTACCGTATCCGCCAACAGGAGGAAGATCTGCCTCGTTGAACACCGGCCTTGAGAACCGGTTGTAGGCAATAAAAGTCTGCGTGTCGCCCACCGCAGCATTTACAGGCGTGGGTACGCGCATCGACATGCGACGTAGCTCGGTGGCATCGTCGGTGATGGGCCTGACGCCCTTGAACTTGTAGAATGCGTTGAGTGCCGGAATAGACAGACCGTGAACGACAATGGAAAATAAAACAAGCCAGTAGACCACGGGAATCATGGCCCGAACGAGGTTGGTTTCCTCAACGTCACCCTGGCCGAGTTCCGGGAAGAGATGACGTGTGTGCTCGACGTAGAAAACCGCTCCGATGCCAATAGGGCCGAAATAGCCCATGAAGAGAGCCTCCTTCCAGTCCCTGACGACTTTGGGCATGAACTTGTAGATGGCGAAGATGGCGGGGATACGACGGAAGATGAGGACGAGGATGCCAAGTCCGATGAGGCGGGGGTAGGTGATGCCGGTTATGTTGGGTTGGTTGAACTCGCTCCAGGGGATGATGCTGCCAATGTACATGAAGCCACCAAAGTTGAGGAGCACGTCGATGCACGAGTTGACTTCGTCGTGACGGTCTTCAGTCTCGCGGAGGTATTCGCCGTCCCAGTTCATGGCGTTGCCGGCGACGAAACAGGCGAGGAGATCGTCGGTGCCGAGCATGCCGCAGATGCCGACCAACCAGAGCTACAACTGTTAGATTAGGCCTCGCCAGTGACAGAGTGGAGAATCTGTTTGACTTACACCGACGGCTGTGGGATACAGCAGGTAGCTCTCCGAGTCAACCCATTTCCTGCAGATCGTTAGTAGAGTTCGACATCAACAGCAGTGAGAAACATACTTGCGCAGCGCGAACTTCAAGGCAAACAGTGAGCCGAACCCAACCACTGCACCAATAACAACCGACATGAGCACAATGTACAACCACGTCTCAACAAACCACTCCCTCATAGCCACGCCCACACCCCCTCCTAGCCTTCCCACTCCCTCACTCGCCCGAGCAATCACTTGCGTTTTCACCGTCCCTCCCACCTTGGGGATATCCGCATGACGAATCAGATACGTCGCCAGCATCAAAAACGGAAATCCAAACCCATCGTTAGCACCCGCCTCGGACGAGATAATCTCCCTTAAATCTCTCGCCACAAACTTATCGGCAAATGGGCCCTTGGCAATAGCCTGCGACAGGATGGGATCCGTGCAGGTGACGCAGGACCCGATAACGAGTGCAGCCAGCAAAGTGATTTTGGGAATCGTCGCGAGCATGCAGAGTGTCGTGCACAGCCACATGATAGTCATGATGGGGAGCAGACACAATGCCATTTCCTTCCAGCGCAACTGCTGGTATTTCGCAGGGAGCTGGAACCCGGCAATGACGAGCTGCACACCAATCACCACGCGGGCCACGCCCAGTGTGATATCGCTGGTTTGGCCTTCGGCGGCGGACCCCCATCGCGAAGAGTCGATGAATTGGGCGGCGATAGGGCCGAGGATAACTCCGAGGAGTACGGCGGGGACTGTACCGAAAAAGAAAAAAAAGACGAGGTTAGATATCTTAAAAAAAAAAACCCCCAAGACTTGGTAAGAAATGCTTAATGCTTACGGGCTTCACCCAAGAACCAAACGCTCTTGATCTTGACGGAGATGATACCATACAGCAAGATAAAAGCCCCTGTAGATTTGGTTCGCACATGCATGCATGCGTTAGCGGGTTCTTGTCATTTCTTGTCTTTTTGAGAGTTTACGTAAAAAACCAAGGTGGAGGTGGAGGGACGGGTATGCGTACCGAGCACGCCCAAAACAATATTGAGCTCGCTGACGTCGAGTTTCGGCATGGTGGGCAAATCTGTCGGGTCTTGTCCAGCAAGGTGTGTATTTGAGAGGAGAAAGGAAAAGGGAAGAAAGCAGAAGAAGGAAAAAAGGCAAGATGATCAACTAAGACAACCCACGCGGCGGGAAAGAAGCAAAGAGAACAGCAAGCAGAAGGGGGGAAAAAAACGCGCAAATCCCCAAAATCCTTGGCTGCCAGAGCCGACCCAAGACGAACAGATAAAAAGCAAATGAAATGAAAAAAAAAAAAAAGAGGAAAAGAAAAGGCGGGATCGCCGGCTGAAGGAAACGAGAATGATTGTTATTGTCTTGTCTTTTTTTCCTACGAATAGATAGATGGCGACAAAATGCCTCAAGCGACCAGAGACAGGGACAAGGACATGGACATGGATAGCGCCTCCGTGACCCAAACAAGACACTTTTTGGGGGGAAAAGGGTAAAGCGATCGTCTCGCGTCTGGGCGTGTCTTGTCTTGGGGACCGAGGTGGAATAGCCCCGAACAGACAAGGTTGCTAGCTCCGTCTCAGTTGGGGGGAGCTAAACAGCGATACCTACCTTGGCTACCTGAATACGTAGCAGAGATAAACTGAGGAATGCACTGTGGCTGTCTTGCTGGGCCTGGCAACTTGTAACGATCCCATCAATCCCACGCGCTCGTTGCGGCTCCGAAACGTTGCTGCACCAAACTCGGATCCAAGACGCGCCCAGGAAAGCCTGTGAAGGGCAAGGTACATATCCGGGCCACTAACGGGGCCAAGGGCCAAGGTGAAGATCACCACCTCTTTGCGTGTGCATCGTAAAGCTTCAATCCCTCCATCGCGTCAACCTTCTTTTTTTTGGTATTCTCCGGGAAGGGAAGGTAGACACGAGCGACCCAACACACCTCATACATCTAACATTTTTCCTTTTTTCTGAAATCTGTGTGTTCCAAACATTCCAACTGGTTGGTCAGACAAAAAAAAAACCCCTGTGACGCAAGCTCGCAGACTCGCAGAAACAGATCAGCAACTTGGCAACCAAAAATCGATCGGCCAAATCGGCTAAGTCGGCATGTCCACGGCGCACCGCGACAGCAAGCGGCAGCAGTTTGCAACGCCGATACGGCTTGGCTGTTGGGGCTTGGCCGTCTTGGCCGTCTTGGCCGGCTTGGCTGTCGCACTTGGCCCGTCCTCGGCAGTCTCGGCGGTCTTGGCGGTCTCGGCGGAGATCCGGACCCTCCCTCGCCAAGGGGGGGGGGATGAAACGGGAGTTTTGTCTCGGCGGCATGGGAAACTCTGAATTTTGCGGCGGGTGATTGGATCGGGGGTGATGGAGAAGTAGGGACAATGCCATGTTTCGCTCTTCAGGTTTTCGTAGTTTCTTGCATGCAGAGAGATAAATGTGGTGTTGTCTGTTTGATGTTTCCCCCTATTTTTAACCTTGATTGCCAGCTCGCCGTCAATGGGTTTGCGACGCCCGCATTCCGCATTCCGCATTCTGCATTCCGCATCCCGCCTTCCGGATAGTTGTCTGCGCCAAAAATAACGGATTTGCGCCGCTTCCAGGAAGATACCTACCTAACAGTACGGTGCATTCTTCCAGAACACTTCCCCTTCCAGCCGGGATGGACGCTCTTCCTTTTCATTCTTTGTTTTCTTATTTGCTTCCTGTCCGCTCTCACGGCAGGCTGAGTATCCCGTCTGTCCAAGAGGGTAAACTTCTTCCGTACCGCTGGTCACCCGCCTTGGTTCAAGCTCGCCTGAGCTTGGCTCTTTATCTTTGTCAGTTCTAATATACTCCGTAAGCCCAAAGGTGAACGCGTCGAGCAATGGAAGGAAAGACGCCAAGGTCACCATCGCCAAGCACCCACTCAGCTTAGCGCCAGGGGCTCACGTACATAGCACCCACCCAGCCAGTTAAGCTCTTTGGCCCCGGCCGGCGAGTCTCACCCTCGCCGCGCCAACAAGGTGAGACGCTCCCAAACTGTCCATAGTGCCCAGAGCTTAGACGTGAGATTTTTCCTCTGTGGCTGTGGTCTCACAGCTCTACAGATATACGGGTCTACAGGGAGAAAAACAAGTAGACAAATTAAATTAAAGAAACAATATACCTAAGGGAACGAGAAAGGAAAATAAAGATGAAATAGCAAATCAAAATCATCCTTAATCCTCCACCTCCACATCTTCCACAAAAGCCACCCCCCTCGGCCGCTTCCCATTCTTCATCGCGTCCCACCTCCTAAATGCCTCTCGTCTTTCCCCATCCATGTACTCTGTGATAGCCACCACCGCCTTTTTCGCCTCCCTCGTTGCCATGCTCTCTTCTGAGGAATCTCCTGGGTTCTCTTGGATTTTCACTCCAGCCGAGTTATATCTTCTGGTCTGCGTCCTCCCTCTTTGCGATTTCTCTCTCTGAGGTTCGGGTGCTTTTTCCGGTAGCTTCCCAACTGCAGGCCTTGGGAGTCCCCGTGGACAGGCGGTACTGAATCCTTGTGTGGAGGCTTGCTGCTGAAGGCGACGGGCGACTGCTACCTATTAGTATGCACTACCTGAGATTATATGAAGTGGTGCTCACTTCTCTACTTCTCCATATCCTCCTCCGTGGGCTTTCTCAGTCCCACTGCAGGTCCCTCAATCAGCTCGCCGATCGGCTCCGCAATGTTGGCCTCGACAATGTCGTGAATCAACGCCGCGTCTGTACATTCTTTGCCTGCGAATGGTATAAGCCGCACCACAGTTTCCGGATCCGCATGTTCGATAATTTCTATCCTCATCAGTGTCCCGCTTACCCAATGAAAGGTAAACACTCACCTGTGACATCATAAACCACACCCCTTACACTAGTCCACACCCTGCCCGTCCCCTTCTGCTCTCTCAACCTCCCCCACCTCCTCATCGGATCCTCCACCCACTCTACCGCCTGCCCCAGGGTTGTCACTACCAACCGATCATTCCTCGCTAACTCCCCACGCGTAATCTTCCTTTCCAACACCCCGTCAATATTATCCGGATATCTCGCGTCCCTTGCCGTACTACTCACCACAAACTGCTTCATTCTGTACAAATCGCTTTGCAACTCGCAGTCCTGATGGAGGATGCATTCCCGCCATTCCCGACCGAAATGCTTCCGCAGGCGCTCAAACTGCTCGCCGAATCTGGTCCGGAGGGAGAGAAGTCCTTCTTCGGTTTCGAGGAGGGATGGGTCTACGTCTGGCGCAGAGGTAGATGCCAACTGCCGGAGTTGACCGGAGATAAAATCTTCGCGGGAGAGTTTGTAGATGAACCCGTTGAGGGAGATTTCATGGCGGGCGAGACGACGGGAGGCGTTGTGGTAGGGGATAAGGCGGCCGACGGGGGAGAGCTGGAGGAGGAGAGATTCCCAGTTGGGGTGAGTGGCTTTGAAGGAGGTGGTAGCATCGCGGCCAGCGAAGGTGAGGATGGAGTTGTACCCGCCGGGGTGGGATTCTACGAGGTCTAGATTAATTAGCGATATCCAGTGGTGGCAAGGAGGTACCTACCTGAAATATCATAAACAACCGAGTCGATGACGGTATACATGTGGTAACCGGGATAGATGCACCGATTAACGAAGTGCATTGTAAGGGGGACTTGGTCCCAGGAGGCTTCCTCAACGGCAGCTTCTCGTCGTTGGTGTAACACCCCACATCGATAAAATGCCCTGACCTCGTTGAGAAACGTATCCCGGCGAATCCTGCAAAATGGCCAGTCTACCCGATTCAAATTGCCTTTCACCTCCTTCATCGCCAACAACAGCCGTCGACGTTTTAAGGAAGAGTCAAACGGAAAGTCTATCGTCGTCAGCAAACACTGCTTGTTCGTTGGAGGGGAGACTCACCCGTCAGATCAAAAACATCACTGTCAAAAAACGCCCACCACGCCTTCCCATCCTCACCATTCATTTCCGACACGTCCTCTTGCAAAAGCCGTATCAATAGTTTCCCCCGAAACGACTCTGGATGATTCCGTATCCAGGTTCCGACACTCGAGTTTGGTATCAACTGGAGCCCGCAATCCGTGACCCTGGTGCACTTTGCTAGCCTGTGGCCTGCAAGGTGTCTGCATTCTGACAGAGTTGTTAGCTAAGCCCGTTCTGCCGACCAAGCATGGGAGTAAACTCACCGGAGACATCAAGCACATTAAACCCGTGCTTCCCATCAGGCAAAAGCGCCCACCGGTCTTGGTCTGTTCTGTGGTTCGCTACCTGAGCCACGGTCCAGTAATATGGCCTGTCTCTTCCACGGAGAGGCGGCCCCCCTCGGCTTGTGGAAGGGTCATCGGGATTAGGCTCTATTTCTCCCACAGTGGCCTGAGCGGCGGTGAGGGGATATGAAGACATAGATCTTCTGCTTTCCCTTCTTGAAGTCCGTCTTTCTCGGTCGTCTCGATGGTATGCTGTTCGGTTTGGTTCTCCCTCCCGCCTTCTCCTCTTGATGGGGCGGGCATTGGTAATCGTGGCCTTTCTGGCTTGTCCTGGACCTTCCTCTCGACCTTGGTCTCGCCCTTGTCCTTGGTCCTGACCCTGACCTTGACCTTGACCGTGCTGCTGCCCTTGGTAGTATCCCTGACCCTGAAAATTCATTTGGCCGAATTGGTAAGCTAACTGGCCAGCTTGACCCGGCCACTCCTGTGGTGCATATCCAGGGATGTAGGGATATCCCGGCTGGTATGGATTTGTACTTTGAGCAGTCTGCCGGACTTGTTGCGCCTGGTAAGGGTCTTGAACTCGAACTCCCTGAAATTGTGAGGATTGTCTAGGATAGGGGTAATCTGGGTCTTGGTATTCTGGAACCCATTGTCCGGGAAACAGTTTTTGGGTCTGGGGCTGTCCAGGTTGCGTTCTGCCGTAAAATCTAGGTGGCATTCTAGGAGCTAAACCCATACCTTGAGGAAAGTTCTGGCCCTCATATTGCTGAGCCCCAGGTCCCCCGATGCCCGTTGAAGAGCTCGCTACGGCCTGACGCTCCGGTGATTGTGTCAGAGATGTGGCCTTCTGGGTGTCTGCCATGCGACTCTTACAGGCCTCGACCGGCATTTCGGCTATTGTCTTCTTCGTACTCCGGCCCCCCCCTCGGGAGACTGCTCACGGTCTGGAAGGGTGGCGGTAATGGTACCTTCCTCACGTTCTGCCGAAGTCTTCCCATCGTACTCCGGCCAGTCAAACTCCCACTTGAGCCACCCTCGCCCCGAGAACTGTAACTGATTCGGCATGCTTAAGCATGCTCGTTGGATGCTATTGATGAGTATAGGCGAGTAAACTAACTGTGGTTTCAGAACTTGGTCTATCGCGTTCTTCACCATTTTGAGAGTCTTAGTTCGGCCATCACGCGGTGGCAAGTTAGTGAAGGGGCTGAGAGAAGGTCCGCCGTATGCATACTCGAAATCAACCTCGACACCGCCATGATGCTGTCCATTAAATTCATGAGGGCTGTTATATGCGGCTCGGGACCGGTGCCAGCGGTTAGCCATTGGAGGTGTGACAATCTCTCGTTTCGCAGTCTGCCGCTCAGCCTCCCAAGGGAGCACAGCTTGCATGAGAAAGTAGAGTGCTAAAATCACTGTATGATCTCCATGGTGTTTGGTGGGGTCGCCCTCAAGTAACTGGTTATACCCCTGCATTTGGTATTGTATCTGGGAATAAAAGGCCATCGCACTACGTAGATCTTGCCGTCTGACAGCCGCACCGAACTGGGCAACCGTGTCGCGGACTGAGGTAAGGCCGTATTCGGTTGTCTGCCACTTGTTGTCTGTTCAGGGTTAGACTCGAGATTCGAGTCAGAATTTAGCAACACTTACGCTCTTTAGCATACCACGGCCTGAGACGGTTGTAAAGTTTCTTCTGGTACCAATAGTCCTCCATAGCGCGCTGATACTTCTGCGAAAGAAACGCGTACTCCTCGGACTCTTTGGCTCTAAATGTTTGATTGACCGCCATTGAAGTAACTGCGTCTGATACCAGGGGTTTCGGGATTAAGAGAGCCTCGCTGCCATATTTTGGAAGTTCTTTGAGCCAGAAATTGTCCGTCTGAAGACGTTGGGCGAAATACGTGGGAACCAGATACCGAGTATCGAGAGTGGGGTCGGGCCAGTTTTTTTCGTAGTTGATGTGTTCCTTGAATTTTCTGTTGTCTGAGTCCCTTGGAAAGCTGAGAAGAGCCATGCAGTACGCACTGCGCCCGTCTTGGAGACGTTTGGTGTAGTCGGAACCGACGTCGGCGGGCAGCAGCTTGGGCATTCCGCCAAACAAATGTTGTTCCATGGACATGCCCAACTCAGCCACAAACTCGCCGTCTACCATCTGTCTAACGTCAGAAGGTTCCATGGCTACTGTGTTTATATACAAAGATAGGTACTCACAGGCTCAATGTCATAACCGCGGTACAGGGCAACAGGATCTTCCAGGTTACCAGCACCGTTGAATGCGTGCTAACCAAGGTTATTGGTGCGAGAAAGTTGAGCAAGTAAGTACACTTACCATTAGTTCATGGACTAGCTTCGAAAGGCTGCGGTTAGAGCTCATACCCAATCGAAGAATGCGGCGCGCTTACGGTTACGGCAGTGTAAAACTGCGTCAAATACTGGTGAGCCACTTCGTCGGGCTTGGCATCCGGTTTGCCAATATCCGTGTCGACGATTGGGAAGACTAACTGGGTGCCCAGGCAAACCGCAAGAAAACTTTGCCTTGGGTCTGGCTTTTGGACAGTCTCGGTAAAGCCGAATGCATTACGGTACGCATGGTAGGGCACCCCATAACTGTCAGGGGCGTAGTTGTCAAAGAATGTCAAAACAATCCTTTCCGCCCGTTCAACTGACAGGTCGAAGATTTTTTGAAACGTCTCCGTTGGAATTGGCTGATCCTCTGGTTTGGCCCGCGTGACGCCAATTGGCTCGGCAGCAAACGTTGTGTACTGCTCACTCTTGTCCTCGTATGGCACGTACACCCGTTCCCCCAAAAACACCGCTTCGGCCCTAAGATAGTTGATGATCAGCATTTGTCTCTCAGAGATTGGGAAAGAGGCAGCTACCATCGTGACCGCAGTACTCTGTTCAACATATGGTTTGCCATCTCGATGACAACACGCAGCTTCGACCAAACAATATAATTGTCAACAGACCACATTCCTCGTTCGGGATCATCTCTGTAGATAAGGGCTCTGTAATCGTGCCAATGGCTCTGCCGGAGAACAGGGTGCCATTTGGACTCGTCTATGGTAAACTTGAGCCTGGACGGGTGTTCGAGGTTGGAGCTCAGCGGTGCCACCAACCAGCTGCGCAAACCTATGTTATGGTTAAGTTGGAACCGCTCCGTGACAAAGATGTCGTCGAGTTCCTCCGACCCTGGTTTTTCTACGACTGGTGCCATTGGGTCAATCTTTTCTGCGAGACCAAAGGGCCTGGATACTTGAGGATGGATCGGCTTTAAGCCCGAAGTGCCGTGGCTCGAGAAGCGAGGATTAGCATAACCGCCGTACTTTTGTCTCCATGGTGAACAGGAGCGATCCGGCGGCGGATCACGCTGCCCCACATAACCGTAGGTGCCAGGGAAACAGACTGTGGACATGACGGCTTGCTGTCGTGAAATCTTGGATTCGGCGGATCTCAGACCCGCAAAGTGTGCAGCGGGTGATTTTGGTGTTTTGGCAGGCGCGGTGGAATAAAGACAGCCCACGCACTTCCGGAAACAGAAGGTGCCCATCCAGGCCGTCAAGGCACGTCAGGCACACACAAAGGTCACAATGTGTATTCCCGTCGCTTTGTCGCACATGAACGAGAATCTTTGTCGTTGGGGGTTGCGCATCGTGCCGGCTTGGTAGGCGCAAGTACCGTGAGCTATTCGGCCATGACATTGCCAAAATCTCAAACGGCCTGGATTGTCTAGCGTGCCCTGTGTGCTCGGTATCGCGGAACTCCATGTCATCGCTCGAGATTGCCTGTCTCTGGACCTTGCCTCCATCGTGGGTTGTCTGTTCACTGCCCTAGTCCTGGGCATCGGGCGTAGCTTGAACACTGCGGACACCTCAGGGTCACATATGTGGTGTGTAAGCAGTCATGGCAGCTCATTCGTTGCTCCACTTTGCTCCGAGGTTGCAATTGGGCAGATGCAGCCAGCGCGGGCTGTTCAGCTGCAGGTGCACAATTAGGCACCCATCGTGACCTGCAGGCGAATGGACAGCGAGCTTCCCGGCGTCTGGACTTGACAATCCCGATTTCGAGCCCACAGCCCGTTCATTATACGCGATGGCTTGATATTTCCACACCTTGGATTTTGATGGCGACCCGCGAGGAAGGAACGACTAGAATGCAGCGATACCGTTACTCCCCCCTCCCCCTCAATCACATTCGTTTGCTGCGCCTTCTGCCTCACAAAGACAAGAACGCGCCCATCCAGGGCAAGATACTGGCCTGCCCCCTCCCTGATGACGATGGCGAGGGGGGTTGCAGTCTTTATGAAGCGCTCTCGTACGTCTGGGGATCTCCAGTGAAGCCTTGCAGGATTCAGCTTGATGACGCCGAGTTATCCGTCACCGAGAATCTGCATTGCGCCCTCGGCCGTCTCCGAGACCGCTGGGTCGAGCGGATTCTTTGGATCGACGCAATTTGCATCAATCAAGATGATGTCAGAGAGCGCAACCACCAAGTGTCCTTCATGGCCCAGGTCTACGCGACTGCGAGTCGCGTGCTTGTGTGGTTGGGCGATTGCGATGGATCTGAAGTTGGCGCGCAGGCGGGACTTGAGCATCTGCGCGCCATTGCTGCGGCTCCGGCCCCGACCAGCCCGCCAGAGATGTCCGCTGCGGTACACGCGCTGTTGAGCCGAGAGTGGTTTGAGCGAATATGGGTCAGCATCTCTACTTTGGCGTCGTTCAGCAGTCACTAATGGTCATCAAAAGTGCCTTCAGGAAGTCGGTGCCGCTCGCCATATTCTCGTACTCTGCGGATCAGCAACCATCGATGGCTCGGCCTTCTGCAAGGGACTGGATATGCTGCCCGATGATACACAACAAGCGCTCAAGGTTGCTGTCCCGGTCACTCATTTGATGCGCGATGCTGCATTGCGACCCCGACCTGCGGCCTCCAAAGTAACGGACGGACGCTTCACACTTCAACTTATGCCTCTAGCAAGGATGATCGGCATGTTCCAAGCACACAAGGCCACGATATCCCACGACAAAGTTTACGCCCTCTTAGGGATGTGCTCTGATGATCTCAATGGCAGTGGCTTGCTTCCAGATTACCAACTGCCCTGGGCAGAGTTGTTGCAACGCCTCATCTTTCACACCTTGGGCACAAATGCATACGTCAAGACGTGGGATGGACAGTCCATCTTTTACACACTGGGCGTTAAGGCACATGTCAAGACATGGGATGGGTCAGCCTTGGCGATAATGGAAGCCCATGGCAACATCCTAGGACGTGTCCTCAGCATCGAGAACACCTCGGCTGGGCCAGTCGTCGAGGTCGCTGTTCGGGGCGGCACAGAATCTCATCAAAGTTTCCTCTGCGACACCAAAGATGCTCGTCCAAATGACATGGTTTGCAGTATCAGCCAATCGCGGCGAATAGTCTTGGTACGACCAATGGGCAATTATTTTGGACTCCTCGATATTGCCCTCGAAGCCATTACCACAAAAGCCGGCCTAGCCGTACCGCCAGATGAGGACGGACACCCACCCTTTTCACTTCTTCTCGCCTGGGATTTTGGGTCCCGGTGGTCTCAAGATGAGCGCCCGCTTGACTCCATCTTTCATTGTCGGGTCTCGGCCATGCTTGACGAGAACGTGGAACGTTTCGGGGACGCAGAAGCGAGATCCTGGGCGGCGGCAAACGCCCTCTTGGGCGCTGATATGATGCGTGAAGCGGCAATCATGTTTGCCGTCGCAACCCGCGGAAGGGCCAATGACAGCACGACCATCGCGAGACGGCGGGCGACAGCAGAATCTCGGTTTCTAGAGGCAATTAGCACGCACGACGGTGAATTGACCGGAGAATCTACGAGCAAGCCAGAGTATCTGGAATGCTTAGCTTGGTTGTTCGATTCTTGGGGCAGACCAGATGATGCTAATGTTGTGTGGCTTCTAATCTACGCTGTGAGGCGAGTTATCTCAATGCCAGACTTTCATTTTGTTTGGCGCCCCGCGTGGTTGTCGACAAGGCGCCTCCTTCAACAACCCCGCGAATTGCTCCGGGTCATGCCCGAGGCCCGAAACGCGCTGGAGCTGGTCTCTCAGCGCGGCAAGGACAGAGTTCCAGTGACTGTGGATCTGGCGAAGCAAGTGGACCTCAACACCAGGGGGGGAAGAGCTTTAATGGAGGCCATACTTGGGATGGATGAGACATTTATCGAGCCCGAGGCAGCAGAGCATCTTTTCCCAGACGTCACGAAACACGAAGACGTGCGGGATTATGCTCTCCAGCAGCGTAAGATTGAAGAGAAAGACACCTGGCAACGGATGGAATTTGTAAGCGAGTTTTTCAGAAGACGTGCACGCTCGGGAATGTTTTCGACCCCATACCGTTCAGGTGCTCGATGGGATTATTGAGACTGGGGATGAGCCTTGTGTTGTGGCCGCATCGACCACAGCTTGTGGGCCTCGTTCAAAAGCTTTGTATCTCTAACAGCGGAAGAGGACTAAAATTCACTAAAATCTGCCTTCGATTAACGTGCAACAGCTGAATTCACGGCCGAAAGAGCTTGCCCAACGTCAACCAATCAGTTCCCTTCCCGCGACCCCCTAAACTTTCCTTCTTTTAGCGCGCGACATGATGGCACCGACGCGCACGAGGCAGGACGCTGTGTAACAAAACACTTGCCTGGGGCTTGCCAGGAACGGGGAATACGTCATTAAACTTGGAAGAGTGATGCACTGCGCTGCAGGTGTTCACCAATGGAATGGAAGCGAATCTCTACACCGGCTGCATGCTGGCGACAGCGCGAGGCAGGTATCTCAACTTCCAAGCCGTTGATGGAGTTTCCTTTCCAGTCATGGTCAACCTCTTGCTTCTGTTTGCGGAAAACGCAAGTGAATGCTCGGTATCGCACCTGCCATTCGTCTGGCAGGTCGAAGCACTTCCACTCAGCCCGTGAAAGAGTGTTACAGTGGTACTTGGGCGGACACGGCATGATGATAACAACATATCTCCTCGTGCAAACAAGAGCCGTAAACTGCTCATGAGGTATTGACATTGATTTTGCCTACTGTTCAGCAAATGTTTAAATAACAGGCTTCATGCTTCATGTCTGAATCATCTTCAACATTATTACCGTCAGGTCCCATCCTAATAACTGCAGCCATCGGATTGGTTTACGCCCGCCCAAAGTCCGAACTTGAAGCATTCCCTGTTTTCATCACAAAGTCCATCCGCATGGGTGCCTGATTCCACTCTAATACATGGCAGCGCAAACAGCAAGATGGATTGACGTCTAGAGAGGTGTGCTTGGCTGACGCATGGGCTGACGATGTGAGACTGGATTGTTGTCAGACACGCCGATGGGGAAACTCCGCACCAGACGACCACCGAGCCCGATCACATAAGACGGAAGGCACCCCGCCTGAATTTATGCCCAACACTCATCAAAGCACGTCAAATCCATCCGCAGCCCCTAAAGTGCAACTCGCAACCATCAAAACAAAAGAAAGCACGTAAAACCGACATCATGGTCACCCTCAACTACTCATACACTGCACCCGTCAATCGCCCGGGCCAGTCGGTCCTGACCATTGAACAGCTCTGGAAAGGGCTCATGCGCAAGGTCAGGAACGCGCAGGAGTTCGTCCCCGTCATCATCGGCTGCAAGCTTCTCTCCGAGGAGGGAGGCGCCAACGATCGCGAGCCCTACACCGTCACGCGCATCGTCAACTTTGACAAGGCCAAGACGGCCGAAGCCGCTGACAGCGTGCGCGAAGTGTGCAAGCACTATCCGCCCATCCGGGTCGACTTTCTCCGTGATGACGGCAGCAAGGTTGAGAATGTCGTGTCGCAAGGCCCGAGCGGAGAGCCGGACGACTTGTTCATGACGTATATCTTTGAGTCGATCTATCCGGATTTGAAGGAAGGTGAAGAGCTCGATGCGATGCGGAAGAAGGCTATCGGGGTGAGTCCATGTCTAGTCAATTTGAACATGCTTTTGCGCGGCGCTCTCCGGCAGATTTTGTTCAGATTGGGGCTTTGGCTAACAGGATGCAATGTAGATGGCAAAGATGGCGGTGGAGTCGACTCTGGAGACGATTCGTCGGATGGTCAGCGAGGGCAAGCTCTGACGGGTGTACGGACCTGCCGTGATCTACTTGAAGAAAGGAATGGGGCTCTGTTAGCAGCTTTCGTAGCAAAAAAGGAACCAGTATTACTCTGTTCAACTCAGCCGGTATTCCGTCCCGTAGCTCCCGTTCTCGGATATGTCGCCGCCTCGGGTTCTCCACGGCCATCTCCACACTGCCATGCAATCAAGCCTCTCTGCCCAACTCCCCACATCACTTCAGCCCTCGCCCTACCTTACCCTAAACTCATGAGTCACAAAAGAGCATCCATCAATCAGGTCCGCTGGCTCAATGGCAGAGCGTCTGACTACGAATCAGGAGGTTCCAGGTTCGACCCCTGGGTGGATCGAGAGAGCATCGTCTGTGATGTGTTCACTTTTTGTGACTTTCTTCTTTTGATATCAGGAGCAAGACAGGAACATCCCAGGGAGGTTCTCTCATCTCGGGTGGTCTTTCGAACTGGCACGAGTGGACACTTGCCAGCCGTAGCGTCGCGCCGTTATCGGCAAGCTGCAAATCACATAATTTGTCTTGCGGACGAACCTTAACATCTCTAATCTAGTCCGTGAGGTGTTCATCCCAGGCCGGCATCCGAACTGGCCTGGGTGGGTCGTACCGTTGCACCTGATCCGTCCGTACAAGTAGCGTTGCCATCGGGAGCTCCGATGCGGAGTCTCTTTTGCAGATGTTCTCAACTGGACACCATGAATTTGAGAGGGATTGAAACCAGTCGGATAATCTTGTTCGAAATGAAACTAAGGTTTGTTGAGAAGCTTCATCGGACCACCAAGAACCCGTGGGGTCAGACTGCAGACTGTCCCCTTCACCAAATTGTCAAATCGAAGATCACAAAATTCTTGTGCTCAATGACATGGGATGCTGGTGATGGAAGAAGAGATTTCCTTCTTCGAAAACAGAACGAATCTAGGTCGCACAATGCCCCTCCTTTGGTGGGCCTAGTTCCATTCCGCTGCTGGATCCCGCTGTCAATGACGTGGAGCATACAGACTCGAGTCAGGGACAGGTAGTACCTTTCAATCTTGTCTGTCCAGCATCGTTCCTTCCCGTTGCGGCCTGACAGATGTCACGAACCCTTGCAAAATTCTCAACGACCAAACTGCCGAGGCATTGACAAGTCCATCACCGAAGGCCATGAATGGTAAACACCAGGGCTGGGCGAAAGGCCGTGCTGAAAAGCGCATGCATTTGTGGCAACTGCAACCTTCAATCAGTCAATTTGACCACGACCCACCTTCGACAGATGAAACAATTTGACAAAGATGGGAACTTCGAGGGGATCTGATATTTCAAGAAACGGCCCGCACGCAAGGGTTATTAAAAGTCAAGACCAACATCCACCCCGACCTCACCATCGTGGAGTTTCGAGGTGGAATCCAGAGGGCCGTTTCAGGGGGTGGGGCAACTTTCCTATCGCGGCACTTCTCCGGGGACTCCCACCGCCAACCGATTTCACATGTACCCACCAAACCTCGGCCACCAAGTCTGCCTCTCCCGCCCCCGTTACATCGGCTTACGGTATTGGAAATGGTACGGGAAACGGCGATATGCATCTCGGCATTCTGCCCACACGGAAACCTGGTCTGGATCCCAATGTTGTCGGTGATCCCCCAACCCCGCAACACATGGCACCCTTGAGCATGGTGCCCCTGCTCGCTTCCCTCGGGCTGGGTAGCCCCCATTCAAAATCTTCAAGATGCGCTCTCCCCGCCGGCAAGCACCTCGTCCCTTCCGGTTCCGCTCTCCTTTCCCGTCTCTCGTTTTTTCTTTCACTCGTTCACTTCACACCTAGGCCTGGAACGGACGAGACCGAGCTATGGGCATCCTTAAGATCGTGGGGCCTTTCGGTCTGTGTCTTGTCCCCCTCGTTAAATCAGCTACCGTTGAGCACGCCACACCTATCACTCTCCAGGAGGCCGTTGCGGCCTTGCCACGATGCGCGGTAAGTAGCAAGAGGGAAGGTGGGGTTTTCGACCATATCAAGCAGCTGACCACGCCCTCCAGTTCGATTGTATCGCCCCCGCCATCAACCTAACAGGATGTTCCATTGGTGACCTCGCCTGTCTATGTCCGAGCCGTGCCCTCCATGTCGGGACCCAAGCGTGTGTCTGGGACGAGTGTAGCCGGAAGGAAGCCTTCTTCACCAGGAACATCACGGCGCATCTCTGCAGCGATCCAATTCATGAAGACCGTGTGCTCCTTCCCGCCATCGCCGTTTTTCTCGGCCTCGCCGGCGTCTCGGTGCTCCTGAGATTGCTAGCTCGCTTTGTGACAAAAGCGTATCTCTGGTGGGATGATTTGTTCAACTTGATTGCCATGGTGAGTTGTCACCAGGAGCCTGGTTGTCACAAGGTCGCCTGAAGCAAACTTGGCTGACATGATATGACACAGGGCGGGTGAATCACGTTTAGCATTCTCATCTTCAAGTGTAAGCCTGTGCTACCCTGTTTGAGGCCTTATCGCTGCTAACCAGTCACAGCCGTCAAACAGGGTCTCGGAATGGACATTTGGTTTGTCGAATACGACAACGTCACCACTGTGGTCGGCATCTTCTTCGCCAACATGCTCTTGTATACTGCCATTCGTTTCTTAACCCGAGCTTCGATCATTCTCTTTTACCTACGCGTGTTTCCGGCAGGATCCGACAACAAGCTGGGCCGGATCCTCGTCTGGACTTTTTACTTCAACATTGCCTACAACTTGAGCTTCTTCCTTGCTGTTTTGTTTCAGTGCAGCCCCATCCACAGCTTTTGGTCGTCATGGGAGAAAGGGAATGATGATGGACATTGCGGTAATGTTAATGCCCTGGCCTGGGTGGCGGCCATCACGGGTATTGTGTTTGACTTTTGGCTGCTCGCCCTGCCGTTTCCCCAGCTACTGGCGCTCAACCTGCACTGGAAGAAGAAGATTATGGGCGGGCTGATGTTTAGCATGGGCATGTGGTAGGTATCTGCTTCGATTTGCAAGGATGTACAACTGACGGTTTTAGTGTACTGGTTATCAGTCTCGTGCGACTAAAGACTATCAACGAGTTCACGAGGGCTATAAATCCTACGCGTAGGTTATCATCAACATGTTTGGAGCCGATAACTAACAACTCACAGGGGATGTTGTTCAAGTCACGCTCTGGTCGAGCATTGAACTTGACGTGGGAGTCATCTGCCCGTGTCTTCCCAGCTTCCGGCTGCTCCTTCGCAAGGTCTGGCCCCGACTTGTGGGTACAGACAACTCGAACTACGAGATGGACACGGTCACAGCGAGGGAGGATCGTGAGAAAACGGGAAGGAGGAGTGGGGCTGTAGAGCCGAAGGTGGTTCCGCCGGCCCATGGTAAGGAGTCACATGACGGTAGCAGTTCACAAGAGGGTGATACGAGGAGCTGGTGCGCAAGTGTGAATGCGCTGGTGCCGGGGGATCGGGGGGGACATGAGTACATCAGTCGATGATCTGAATATACTAGAGCGAGCCCTGAATATCAAGCTTAAGGTCATTCTAGCTGGCAGTCTTCATTCTACCAACGCATTCTAGTGTGCTCTGCATCTGCGGTGTATTTATTTTTATATTTTATATTTTGGTACTTTAAATGCATTTCAGGGAAGGGAAGAAGACGATTTCGTACGAGGAGCTGCGTTCTCTCTCTGATGTATATACGTCGTTAGACGTAGTTCAATTCGATGCTTCCTGAGTCATTAAACATGATCCATCCCCCCCCCCCATGTCCAAGTTCCAACACACATAGCCCATACTATAAAGCTACCTAGGTCACCACGTCTGGTCTCCCTAGATAAGAATAAAAACAGCGGTATTGTCCGGATCCATAACCATGTACGGGAAGCTGCCCGGGCTCATATTGTTGCTGGTCTTGGCAAACTGCACATCCAACCTGCGAAGCTCGTGGTGGAACCTCCCGCTAATGTCACGCACGGCTATCTCGGGCGCCGTCTCGGCGTACTTGCGCGACCACCACTGAGAGCGTGCATAAGCAACGAGGCTGCGGTCCGAGGCGACCTTGAAGCTCAACAGCCACGGGATCTGCGCGGCAAGTAGCCACTGGCGTTGGCGGCCAATGGGTAGGGCCTTGACGAGGTCGGCCTCCTTGTACTGTCGCAGCTCATTGAGCGTGGTAGGGGGCGCCGAGCACAGGCAAGGGGGCTTGGCGATGACAAAGACCTGGTAGAAGTTCTGGAGGTAGTTCACGGCCGAGTGGAAAGGGGCGGCGATGTGAATGCTCATGGTGATGGCGTCGGTAAGCTCGTCGAGGCATGTGATGGTCGGGAAGGTCTTGATGCACGCCTTGGTCTGCACCTCGGTGTACCATGCCCTGATGATCTCGCACTTGGCGATGGTAGCGTCGGCTGTGCTCTCGGTGTAGTAGGTTAGCAGCATGTCTCGGACGTACTTGCGGATGCACTGCCACATGGACACCATGTTCTTTGCGTAGGCGTAATTGCGGTACTGGTCGCCGGCTAGACCCTCGGCTGTGTTGGGGAAGCCGCGGCGCTTCAGGTCGTTGGGAATGTAGTTGCCGACGTAGTCAAAGTTTTCGAATTCGGACCGCACATACTTGTACAAGTTTTCGGGCTCGACGCCGACAATGTCCTTGATGATTTGTGGGACCAGCGTGGCGCGAGCAGCGGCGTTGAGAGAAAGCGTCTTGTACCAGTGAGGGGAGAGAAGCTTGTAGATAATGTGCTCCATGGGGATGGCGCGGTGCGTGGCAACAATCAGAGCCTCCTCGATGAGATGGGCGCGCGTCAGATGGACGCCGACCTCGTGGACGAGAAAGTCGGTGACCTGGGCGCACGTCTTGGCGTAGCGCCACGGCCAGTCCTTCTCCTCGGTGGCATTGGGGTCTGTTGGGGCCATGCGCTGGTTGAAGATGGTAACCGAGGCGGCCATGCTGGCCTTGTAGTCGGTGACGATGGCGATGGGGTGCAGCTCGCCGGTCGGATGCAGCTGGAAGAGAGTCACGGCAGCGCACCCCCAGCTCGGGTCCGACTTGGGCTGGTTGCTGTACAGCGTCTCGGAGCTGCCGACACCAAGGGCGGTGCGGAGGCCGCGCGCGTCCTGCACAAACAGGGTCTTGGGGTCGATGGTCGGAAGGGTAGCGGCCCACTTTTGGTAGCCGCCCTGTTGCGCAGCGGCCACAAACTCGGCGAGGAGATGGGCGGGGGCGACCTCGATGGTGGTGGGATTGGTGCCGCTGAAGGACTGGTCGGCAAAGCGACGGTCGGTAAACCAATCGGGGAACACGCCAATGTTGCTGTCGCCCGTCTCGATGTCCTGGCCCGACTTGCGGTTCTTCAGGTTGTACTCCTCGACCTGCTTGATGGTGCCATCCATGGGACTGCCGTTGATGACCTTGTTGAGGATGCTGATGCCCCAGTTGGCCGTCTTGCCGTACCATGTGTCGGGCACTAGCTTGGCAATCATAATCAACGTCTGCCCCAAGCCGAGGCCGTTGAACAGCGCCAGCTGCGAGTGCTGGTCCTCGGTCGGAATGGTTTGCAGATGCGGCGGGTACTGAGCCTGGGAACCATCCTTGTTGAGTGGGTAGTCGGACCACTGGAAGATGCTTTCTTGCTTCTGCTTCGTGCTGAAGTACCGAGGCAGCGTGGGCTCGATCTGCAGAGCGTCAAAGTAGGTCTCGTAGCTCCGCTCGATACGGCTGTAGGCGTGGGTCAGGGCCGCCTGGGTTCCCGTGTAGGTGCCCTTGATGATGTCGCCGTTGGCGTACTCGGGGTCCTTTTCGGGATTCTCGGGGTCGACGGCAAAGTAGATTCCGGCATTGATCAGCTCATTGTCAAAAACACCAGGGTCAATGTCTTGAAAGGGCTCGTTGGCGACACCAATGCTGAGCTGTTCTGCGTATCCGGATCCCCGTATCAGCACGGAAACTCGGCCAACAACAACAAACACTACGTACCCTTCCTTTCAGCAATATCTGGCTGCTTGAGGATTTGGTCGGGCGTTGCCATGGCCTCCACCACGGTTTGTGCAGCCAACGGAAGTGCGACCCCGGCGGAGCTCATAATGACGTTTGGGAGGCAAGAACTAACTCGAAAGGGTTGAGATGCGTGTTTAAGTTTTTGTTGCAGCCAGACTGAAGCCAGACTGGGGAAGGGCTTCCGTCTTATACATTTTTTTTCTTATAGAATTCCCATACCAGTGTCTTTGCAAGTTTCGTCCATATCCGGAGCGTACCCTCCGGCTCAGAGCCCCCAGGGCGCAGCTCGCGCAATGTAGACTTGTGATATGCATCCATGGTGCATATAGAATCCCAAAGCGTCTGTTCAGCTATGCAGGCGGCGTGGCGTGGCGTGGGGAATTGGTGTTCTAGGCCCAGAAACAAGCCCTGAAAAAGCAGTGGGTTGTATCTCGTCCCGTGTGCCAGGCACGACGCCTTTTCTCAGCTAAGCCAGACCGTGGCGTGCATGAATGTTTGCGACAGTGGGCTGGCTGAAAGCTTAGAAAAGAGCCTTAACTATTGGCGCAAAGCCGAGCCGCCCGTCTACACCGCTTCCGGAAAGCATGCGAATTGTGGCAGTTTTGGAAACGCTTCCACCGTGATTCGTCACCGCAAAACAGGGCTTTGACAAATTTCCAGGCCCTTCAAGATAAGTAGCTTCCCAACTGTTCATGTATTACACACAGCCCCGCTGGATACTTACCAAGTCGCACGCTAACAATCATTCATGGGTTGCGTTGTAAGTTGACACGTAAAGGATGTCGGAGCGCAGATTATCACAAGTTTAAAATAAATGCAATACTGTTGATATGCGAGATGGACAAATCAGAAGAATCAAAAGGACCTCAAATTGTATCTAAAAGAAAGTCGAGAATCGAAATATGAACTGACTTCTCCATCACACCTCTTCCAACAAACTCCAGCTCTAGCTAGCTAGCAGGTCTCTCCCAGTCAGGTAAAAAGAAGCTAACAATCAACCCTGAACGACTTGTAGTTCGGGGTATTCGTAAAACACTGCGACGTCCCCGGGCCATACGATGTGCCCACACCACCCGGACATCCCTCAATCACAAAGGCAACAATGGTGCATTTCGCCGAAATAGCCGTCACGGCTCGCGCGTCAAAGCCAATGTTGGTGCATCGCGAACTACCCGTTCCGAAGAACGTGGTTCCCAAACCGAGACAGCTGGCCTCCCGGAAGGGCGCAAATGACCAGTTCGTTTGACGAGCTTGGAGGGCTGGGGTGTTTCCTGAGCTGGCAGGGGCAGCGAGGGCTTGGTTTGTGAGGCCAAGGATGGCGGTGAGGATGATGGAGGACTTCATAGTGGAGATTTTGATGATGTAACTGTAGATTTTGGTGTCTGATGAGATGCAGATGAGTTGAAATGATTGATTTTCCTGGACTTTTCAAGTTAATTTATACTTGACCAGTGCCGTCACTTCTCGCCCTCCTATACTAGTCTTCCATACCTCATGTCTTGACCAACTCCGTAACTCAACACGAGAACAGATCCAACCTACTTCAATCTGCCTTGCCGTTTTCGGAAGTTGGAACGGGTGGTTAACCCGTTGGCAATGCATCGCGAACTGAAGCGGCTCATGGAATCACGAGAAGTTTTCCATTGGAGCTGTGCCGGTAAAATTGCGGCACGGCTAGACTACACTCCCTGTGTAACGTGATGGATCTTGGCTTATTTTTATCTTTATGATTCATAAACCCCTGCTACGCCGTTGGACATTACGCGCTGAATTCGCTTGACCAATGTCATGTCTCGAATATCGAATGTTACAAGTGGGCAGTGAAGCTTGAACCATGGACCGGGTTTATTAACTCCTTGCTTCCTCGGTGCTGAAGTCTCTATGCTGGAGTAGATGTCGCGCGGATTGATACCGAAATGGGGGATATTGGGAGAATTTGCGCCGCCTTCACGTTCCAACACATTGTTGTTTATGCGATGATGGCGCTATCAGGCTTCCCGGGCCCCGCGGCCTCCGTGCAATGTACTGTTGATCAAGTATTGATTCTCTTCTGATATTCAGACAATCTGCCCGCCTCTACGGTCAAACTCAGCTATTGACGGAACCGGCCGTCAGCTCCATTGTCCTCAACCCTTAAACTACGTCTTGCTCACTCCGCCGTTGAGTTCAAGAAAAATGCTTGTCCAACCTCCGACACATCTCCGCAACAGAGAGACGATCAGCCTTGAAGACGGCCTTCATGGGCTCGTCGCAAATGATGAACCTGTTGTCGACTGGATCCAGCAAATTGTTTTCTTCAATGTGGTTGACAAGACCCACAAGAGCCTCGTATTTTGACAGCTACTATCCTTTTTAATCAAGGCGTCACAAACACATCAAATGCATGTTTTTTTTTTTTTTTCATGGTCAGGAAGGAAACTCACCTTTCCCGAAGCTCCCAGCTCCTCTAGAATATCTTGCTCTCTACTGAACCGACCCATGCGGACATGGAAAATCTCATACACGCATCCACAGCACTTTTGACCATGGAGTTGGATGTGCATATGCCGGTAGCTTGGGCGACAAGCACAACTTTGGCTCCTGCGAGATGCTGGGAAAACCACCTAGTGAGATTCATATCACCACATTCTCTGTGAGTTTCTTCTACGAGCCAGTCAGCATTGATTAGGGTTGTCTTGGGCGGTTTCTAGTGAGACTGGGACTTACACCGTGGTATCTCATTGAAGTAGAAAACAAATGTCGTTGGACGCTCCGCACCTGCGAGATTGGGGAGAATCCCCGTAGTCTCATGGTTGCCGCTAACGGAGAGAGCATGACTCCTGCTTTTCTCTTGTTTGATGCTGTTTTTGAAGGGGTTCATCAAATTTGAACCATGTCAATTTGTTCTCTACTACCTACCTACCTATATAACACCAGACTTCCAGATTTGGCTTCTGCTTGAACCAGCCATCTCTTTTTATCCCCAGTAATGCCTCAGGCAAACATGGCAGCTCAGGCTACATCCGAAACTGGACGACTTTCTGCCTTGGGCGCGGGGTAGAAGGTGTTGCCCAATCAGTGAGGCAGCCATCTTCCCACCTGAATTTCAAACGTCAAGAATGCGGGGGGTCATGCAGCTATTGGACGAGGGGTTTTTGTGGCACACAATTCCAGAGCTGGGCGATAACCCATCTATGTCTCTCTCATTGCTGATTGGGAAAAGACCGATGACGCATCTACCTCTTTAATATCTTGAAAGCACTGCATGCAGCTTCTTGTCTTTGCGTACATGCAGCTGGACCAGTTGCTCGTGGCCACACAAGCTCCCAACCGTCGATCTATGTTTCCCTCGATACTAACACGCAACAGCGATAATAAAAAAAATAAAAAAAACAACAACAGCCAATATGACCTTCTTTGCATGCAGTCGTGTTTCAGGGCAGTCTTTCAGAACGGGGAGAATGGTTCCTGGCACTGGGCTGCGACTCGGAATCATTTGATCTGCAAAACTGGGTACACCACTTAGCGGACTGCCCTCTACACAAAGCTTTCCTTGCCAACTTCAGCTCATCGTCGGTTTAACTCTTACCGTCCCTCGGGAAATTCATCCGACAATCACTAACTCGGCGGTTCCCATTGTTGCAATACCCCCTGTAGCTCTGTCTCTAGCAGGCAATTCGGCATGTCGATCACGATGGTTGGGCTTCTAAGCCGATGTTCTGCACACACATCATATAGGATCTGTGTATCTAGAATACAGGAGTAGTAATACCAGGCAGCAAGATTCCAGTCCAGTCCAGTCCAGTCGGTGAAAACACATTGATGCTCATCTGATCTCATCTCATCTCATCTAAAGAATAGAATAGAAAACACGCCGCGCCGCGCTGACGGATGAGTTTCTCCGAATACGATTCCACCAAAGACGATGGAGTTGCTGCACTATGTGTAGCCCCCAACTTCCCAGGTGCATCTATTTCAGTTCTCCGCCATTAGTTTAGTTTGTGGCCATGTCGAGTTTGGGTTTGGCCACTGGGTTCAAGTCAAGTCAGCTAATGGCCAAGCTCCCAAGTACGTACATCAAGTGAGGCCGATGCTGCATCCTTCTAGGGACGGGCCGCAACGGTACATGTAGCTGAGTGAGGCATTAGCCTCGGCACTGAATCCTTCTGCATCGATACCCGTCACTCATCGCGTTTCCATGTTTCTTGTCCTTTGTCTCAGATCCAATCTAATTCAATCCGATCCTTCCCGCAAGGACATGCATATCTAGGTAGGTAGGTGCCTAGGGGCTAGCTATGTAGGTACATGAGCTAAGCCTATGATGGCTCCTCGGACAGGGGAATGAGAAAATAATTCGCCCGCTGATGACATCCACATCCACATGCCTTTGGAGAGAGTAAGGTACCTCGGGAAGTACGAGATACCGCGTCGATGTTTCCCATCTCGAAAACATCGGTAAAGTACCTCCAACAAGCACAGAAAGTACCATGCACCATGCCATGCACACCATACAGAAAACGTTGGGTACCAAAAAGGGTTTTACTTCGTTTGATAGGCTAGCTGACGAGTTGAGAGAAAAAGACTGGTTTGTTGGAGCCTGGGCGATTACTAACATCCATGCCGCACGTGCAGCCTGCCTCGGGCCTGCATCTGATGTGCATGTGAGGATTGGAGGAACCCCCCCCCCCCTCAAGACAACTAGAAGAAAGAAATACAGGAAAGTTGCAGGATATAGTTCTTATAGCGCTTACAGGGGGGAGTCTGGGGGCGGGAATGGGGGTCAAAGTTGCTTGTGGATAAAAAGCCCTGAGAGAGGATCTCGCCGCTTGGTTGCGGTTTTGGGGAGTCGACTCGATTTTATGATGATGCTATTTTCT
>Ga0247765_1000208_pt1 | contig 47702 bp, 34 predicted proteins | sample UWRJL106311C6_FD_179949 | JGI IMG/M metagenome (GOLD analysis project Ga0247765, IMG submission 179949) | Plant litter microbial communities from Arlington Agricultural Research Station in Wisconsin, United States - UWRJ-L106-311C-6 | ecosystem: Environmental > Terrestrial > Plant litter >... | reverse complement strand
AAAAAAGAAACGAAGGAGGGTACAAAGTCCGGTGCCAGATCAATATGTGGCTCATGTTTCTCCAACCTTCATCCCAGGTCTAGTCTCTCACGAGCACTTTGGGGAGACCGGCGCGCGCACACTTTGACTGTGGCGGGGGGATTGAGGGGAAACCGACGAGAGACTCGCAGTTGCAGCCTGGTTGCATCGAAGAGCGTGGAAGGGGACCAATCCATGTCGCATCGGGACAGCTGCAACAGCCCGAAAAAAAAGAGTTGAACCGCCTGTTCCGTCCGACAGCGTGCCTATCAGAACACTGCAGCAACCTGACTGGTCGTGGGGGAGCCAATGGTCGCAGAATGGGTTGCGGGGGTAAATTGGGGAAGGAGTCTAAGGAACTGCAGTGTTATCTTTCATGTATCAGCTGACCTTTTTTTTTTGTCTCTCTCAAACTTTTGCGACCGGTGAATGAGTCTCATTCCATCTCTAGTGTAGAATGTTCACTCCAATATGGCGATACCAGACCAGGCAGCGTTCCAAGAGAAAGAGATGGTCGGTTCATCATATTGCAACATGGCGCAGTGCAGCAGCAGCAGCAGCAGCTATCGGCTAATGTCATGTCTGTCCATCCCAGAATCTGCAGCACCATGCACCAGACTGCACTCTGTGAGCATGCGCCTCTCTGGGGAAAAAAGATTCGATATCGGCAGTTAATTGGCCTGACCTGGCAGACCTGCAGTGGCACAGCGCTTGCGCCAGGACATTTCCTTGGCTTGTCAGCTACCTAAACCAATAACAAGAGGAGCGCATTTCTGCCTTTCAGTTTCTGACCGTTGGGTTGGGCATTGGGTTTGGTATGTGGTCTGGTGGGTTCATGTTGCGCTGCAGCTACCTAGCTAGGTAGCTAGCTAAAAAATCCTCCAGTAAAAAACCGTTGCTGGTCTTGCATTTGGACCCATCCCGTTCAGACAACTCATCAAATCAGAGAGTGAGGCGGACTGCCGGTGTTTGCCGGTGACTGACTGTCGGGGCTGCACCGAGGTGTCAAGGTGTACATGTACCCTGACCAGGTGTTCGCGTCACACTGGCATGACATTGTAGGGCTGTAATGACCATGTCGATTAATTGGTGGGGTTTGATGTGATGAAGTTGTGATAAGTGCGAAGGGTGCAGCATCACACGGCAGGCTTTCCGTTGGATTTACTATTGGTTTTTTTATGGGTGAGACGACGAAAGGGAAGCTAGAGAGTATCCGATGTCAAAACATGTTTCTGAGCGTAGAGCATCTAATACCTCTCTATCTTGCATCATTGCAAACGGATACTAATCACAGTATTCTCAACTCAACTTGATGAAATTTTCTTGTCGCACGGCACATGATATTATTGACGGGTTGAGGCACTTCCTAAGATAAGATCAGAGTTTCTCGCTGGATAGAAATCCGAAGAGAGGGTCAAATCTGCAAGTTACACAATGTCTGTCCCGCCTTGTCAACCTTCAATATAAGCCCAATGTTCCACACTTGCAATGGCCATTAGCGCCACTACCGCCATGGCTTCCCAAGAGGCTGCTATGTGCCACGATGGCGGATTTGGTGTTTGCGAAACTCAAGCAAACTCGCCGAGATCGGCTCCCTACCTACTTTGGTCATCCAGAGAAAAAGCGACAGACAGAAAAGTGAAGCGAGCGAGCCTATGTCTTGACCAAGCCCTACACCCTCGAGCTTACCTGAACGAAAACGGAAACGAAGAATTTCTTACATGGATAGGCACACGTTATGTAGCAGGGCGGCGTCTCTGCCGTCCACTTCTTTACCCTTAGGCCTGAAACTGACCAAGATCAAGCCTAGATGCTGATTGCTCGTTATCACTGATGGTTGTCAGTGTCTACCACCACGGGAAAAGCTGGACAAGCTGGACGGAGCTGAATACGCCTCTTCCTGTCAGGCTCGGCGCTCGGACTGTAGACGCGGTAGTGGAAATATTGAAACTTGAGCACTTACTTGGTGTGGATGGGTGAGACGGGTTGGAGGGAAGAGCCGAGGTTTTTGTCAGACGGGACACTGGTGGTCATGTCTGTTTGACGACGGCTTCTTGGGTACAGTCATAATAAACCCTGTGCCTCGGGTAGGTACCAAATTGATACCTACCTTCTCGGCATACATGGTATGAGATCTCCATTTGGTCGAGCTCTCTGTTGACAAGAATGGAGCTAGTCCTCACTGTCGATTATGGCTGCAAACCCGGAGCTGTTCACACCCACAAATCTCAGAGAGGTTGCCAATTCGCACTTGGTTCGCATTGACACGACATAGTCTTATGATATGTACGTTTCTGAAAAGGAAATCCAAATTTCCCAGAACTTGGAGATGGGTGAGGTAAAATTGTCTCTTTTTCCATCACCAGAAGCAATAAACTCCCCCACATGCTGTAGACTACCTACCTAGTTATGGCCAATACCCATAGGAGTCCCCCAGTCCAGTTTTGCATCAGCCCAACCAAACAGAATTAGTCCAAAGTGAAAATGTCAAACAATCAACAAATCCTCTGGACTCTCCTTTAACCTCCTTAACCAATTCCCCTCTCCCTCCATGTAGGTTCCTTGGTCTCGGACATCCCAAATCCGCTGCATCATTTCCGTCGCGGTGATTACATAGCCCCACGGACAGACCCACGGATTCTGCGTCCACACTTTACGCAGTCGTTCCATACACCAGGTTCGCCAGATGGGGTCATCGGTCTGTGCTCCAGCCATAAATGTCGGCCAGACGGTACCTTTTAGCAGGACGTGGTCGCCGGGAATATGGGAGAGATGCAGTAAGATTTCCTGCACGAATTGCTCTGCTGTGTTTATTTCTGGGGTTGCTTTTCCGGTGTCTTCATGTTCCCTAGAGTCAAACGCTTCCTCCTCAGAGCCAACAGACCCAAAGCTAGAGCCGGATGCGCCAGATCCAGAAGGGGGGTCGGATAAAGGCAGGTCGGAAAAGTCTTGGGCAGGGAAGGATTTCGCCCCCTCCACGGCCCCCGAAAGCAAAATGTACAAACACGCCGCCGCCCGATGCGCTGACGCGAGCTCTACCCGTGCGGCGCGGTCGTCGTGGGCAGGCAGGCCCGAGATGGTGGATACCCAAGCGGGGACGTCAAACGTGCGAGCTTGAGACAGAAGGGACGTTGTCATTGCGTCCATGTCCATATCCATATCCATCTCTTGTTCTAGAGAAGAAGAAGGGTCAGAAGAATAAAGTTGACTCGCAGAAAGGATCGTTTGTAAAATCGCCGGTGGACAACAATGATAGCTATATGGCTGAGCGCGATGCAGGACCGTCATGACGGTAGTGTCGTCATTCACAAAAACGGAATCGACAACACTAATGGTGGACCCCAAAATCTGGTAGGTCAGACAGTCTGCGGCGATGGCGTCGGCGAGCGGGGCGAGGGTGGTGTCGATTTGCGATGTGGTTGAGGGTTGGTAGATAGACGAGATGAGAGAGCGGGCCGCTTGCACGTGGGCTTTCCATCTGCCTTTTCCCGAGTCGATGAGGTCGAGGTTGACGAAAAATACAATGGCGGCGAGAAGAGGTGCGCGGCTGGACGGGGTGACGCTATCGACGGCGTTGCGGAGGAGTTTGATGGCGAGACCTTTGGCGGAGAGGGCGTCGACTAGCTCGGTCCCTGTGCTGGGTCGGCCCCGGATCCGGTGGAGCGTGGCTAGATGCATGGCTGAAGTAGCAATGACAATGGCTTGGAGGTAGTCGAACCGGCTGATGAGAGGGAGCATGATGCGAAAGGGGTTTTGTGAGTCTTGGTCGATGGAGACAAGATCTCGACAAACCGTTGTGGCGACTTCCACAGATTAGACACCGACCACTAGTACCCAAGATGCAGTGAAAAGGGAAGGAAAAAAACATACAATGATGTATATAATACCGGGATGTCTTGTCAAGGCCACTAACAAGAGGATCCAAAGGCGTTACGACAGATAGCCTCGCAGTGGCAACTTGAACCGATTTGGCGGCAGCTTTCTGTAGACCCTGACCGGCCAGTTTACCGCGAATGGCGGGCGCATCGGCCCAGCGTAACAGAGGACCGTAGCCCAGACATTCCTCGCCGTTGATGGAACACTTGTGACAGGACGGGAACGAACGGTCGCAGCGGAGACGTCGTCGACGGCAATTGTGGCACTTTGCGGCGGAAGCCATCAAAAGAACCCACACCGAGCGTCGATTGTCGGATTCCGAGGCCCACAGCGATATGGAATGCGGAGGATGCTGATAAGTTTGGTGTCAAATCGGTATCGGTGAGTGTGGCCGTGGCTTACCAACAAAGCTGAACCGAAACGGCTAGAATCCCGATCTCGGCATGTGCCTGTCTGGCGGAGCCAGTCTCCACTCGCCACCACACACCCCCTTTGTCCTCTTAGTCCCAAAAAGGCATTAAACTAGCATCCATCGCATTTACATAACGTTATGAGTTTTGCCGTCAGCCAATCATGAGTGACCTACCCAGGCGGAATTACCAACCAACCTTCACAACTGTACCACTATGGGGACTCTGGGGGAGAGCGGAAGTGGCCGACGGCGAACAGTTTTTGGGGGGCGGGGGTTTCGGATGACGCACCAGATTCCAAATTTATTCCAAAGAGGGTGTGTCTACACCGACAGATGCAAGTCCGAGTGTTTACAGACATCAAATCCCAATGGGAAAAGCAACTACACATCGTGCATGATTGATCCACCAAGCAGCCCTACCGCTGACAATTGACGGGACTGAACTGCGTTCCCAGCCCTACACCGCATTGTTTGCGTCTGGGTATTAATCATCAGAAAGAACTTATAAATGTTTTGTTTCCCATCTGACTTGACGAAATGGAAACTGAAAAGTCAAGCCCAAGTTCAAGTCCAAATTCACAGGTGATGATGACTTCGGCCTCAACACAGGGGAGAAATCTCAACATGGAGTCTACCCGACCAAAAGAGGAAACACCATCACAAGACGGAGTGTCGTCCCAAGATGAGCTCGATCTGGAGGTGTTGGGCCGACAACGACCGGCGGTGTTTTCGAGTACATTGCAGGAGGTGTTGTTTTGTAGTTCATTGTTGGTGTCAATGTTGATGGCTGTAAGTTTTGTCCTTCATCATGTCTCCCTCTTTTTCTTTTTCTTTCCTTTCTCTGTCTCCCTCAATCATATACTAACGAGAAAAAAAAGGAATTCTTCATCTCCGGCTTCAACATCATCCTCCCCTCCGTTTCGCATTCCCTCGCTATCCCCGCCTCCCACGCGACCTGGCCGGCCTCGGTATTTTCTCTCGTTACCGGATCCTTCCTATTACCACTTGGTCGTCTTGCCGATATTTACGGCGCTTATCCCCTCTTTACTGCCGGCCTAACCTGGTTCACTCTGTTTTCTCTCCTTTCCGGATTCAGTCCTTCCTATCCTCTCCTCATCACTTTTCGGGCCCTAGCTGGTTTTGGCCCGGCCGCGTTTTTACCTACGAGTATAATGCTCATTGGAAAACACTATCGACCTGGCCCGCGGAAAAATCTCGTCTTCAGTCTATACAGCGCGTTCGCCCCGATTGGGTTTTTCATCGGGATTATTGTCGGAGGCGCTACTACGCAAATGCTTTCGTGGAGATGGTACTTCTGGATCGGCTCGGCGGTTTTGGCCCTAGTGGCGGTGACGGGGTTCGTTACCGTGCCGAATGATACTGTACTGACGCAAACACGGACACGACGGGATAATGGCTCGCAGACACAGGAAGTACAAGTGAAAATGGACTGGTGGGGCCTCATCACCATCGTTCCCGGCGTGGCATGTCTCACCTTTGCCGTCACCGACGGAGCCCATGCGCCCAACGGCTTCAACACGCCATATGTGATCGCCACGGCCGTATTGGGAGCCGTGTTTCTAGTCGCGGCAGTCTACGTCGAAGGCTGGGTGGCAGAACAGCCGCTGTTACCGTTTGACCTGTTCAAGCCAAAGTATATGGGGCGGCTGAGCGTTTCGTTGTTTTTCGCATATGGTGTTTTTGGTGTGTATTTGTTTTATGCGAGTCTGCAGTAAGTTGTCCTCCTCCCCCCTTTACTGTTCGGACTCGATACTCACAGAGGAAATAGTATATCCACCTTCATGGGTAACTCGGCCCTCACTACCGCAGTCTGGTTCACGCCCATGGCAGTTGGCGGAATGATCCTCGCGACTATTGGCGGATTCACATTGCATCTCCTTCCCGGACGGGTCCTTCTTATCATTTCCGGTCTAGGCAACCTCGTCAGCGTATTACTCTTTGCCCTTATTCCCGAGGAAGGTGGAAATTACTGGGCGTTTGTCTTCCCCGCCATGTTGGGCTGCACTATCGGCGTCGACATCACCTATCTCGTCTCCAACATCTTCATCACCACCAACGTACCCCGCCATCGTCAGGGGCTAGCTGGTGCCTTGATCAACACGTTATTGTTTCTCGGCATCAGTGTGTTTTTGGGCTTTGCGGACCTGGCCGTGTCGGAAGATCAAAAGAGAAATCCCAACGGTCAAGGCCACCGCGTGGCGTTTTGGTTTGCAACAGCCTGTGCGGTTATCGCATTGGGTCTGTTTGCCACGATTGATCTGGGGAAAGCCGAAAGTGATTTGACGGTGGAAGAGCGGGAGGCTAAACAGACACAGAGCGGGACGGCGACCCCATCTGTTAGTGTTTGAACGAGTGTTCATCTATGATCTTGCTTAGATTTCACCGGCGTTGGACTTAAATATCTTTTTAGATATAGAATTAGATTCATGTGGTATAGAACTCAAGCGCACCTTGTAACTCCTGCGCTGACATGTGCGTCATATGCTGTCCTGCTGTCCTGCTGTCCTGCTGTACTGCTGTCCTGCTAGGTATTTTCGAGATATTGTTATCATTGCCATGTTATAACTCATCGCGCACTCGTCCCTCTTCGAGCTCCTTCTTGGCTCGCTGTCGCTCCTCCTTCTGCATCCGTCGCTCATTGCGGCGTACGGTCCGGTGCAGCTTTTCCCACATGAGACGCGACCGTTTGCCATCCTCGCTCTCTGTTACCGACATGGCCTCGACGCGGAAGGTGATGTCGCGCTTGCCCAGATCGCGCTGCGGCTTGGTATGGTCCATGACCCACGCGAGGATCGTGTCGTCTTCGGCTTGGGGTTTGTATTTGGTGAGATTGCTGAGTGCGCCTATTTTAAGCGTTAGTTTGCATTTTATTTTATTTTTGGGCTTGCCTCTGCGATGAGGGAGACTCACGCTCGCAATTGCTCCCCTTGGACACCCACAGTGGTAACACCTCGTAGACCGCGCCCGCCGCAAACACCACAATCTTTTCCTTGTCTGGAACCTGCTCCTTCTTTACTTGGTGCAACGCATCCTGGGGGATCCCCGTCGGTTCTGCGCCGACGGTATGATGAATCTGCTCGTCCTCCTTCTTCGGCTTGGGAAAGACGCCAAACAGCCACTTCTTTTCGTTTTTCGGGTTTTCCGTATCCTTTTGCTGTTCTTCAATCCAATGTCTCACCGGCTCCGGCACGTCGGTATATTCCATGACGACAATCTCGCGATCTTGTTCCTTGTGATCAACCCCGTCCCAGGACCCCGGATATTTCCGCTTCTCGAGAAACTCCTCAATGCCGTAGCGCCACGGTTTTAGTCCCGAAGGCGGCTCGTCCAAGAGGTCGCTGAGCTTGTACATTTTGGCGTGGAATTTCCCATCGGCTTTGCAATGCACGTGGTAGCCGCCGGGGTCGGTGCCGTCTTCGGGAAATGGTCGCGACCAGCGAAACGTGTCGACAACGCCATATTCGTAAATATCCCAGTTTATGGCGGCGAGGGAAGTTTTGATGACGCAGAGAAGAACGGTAGTAGCGAAGCCCTTCATTTTTTTTCTCGGGTTTCTGTCGTTCAACCTGTTGAAGATCAAATCACGGATCACGTCGCATTCACGGAAGGAATTGAGAATGACGTGAATTTTCTACCAGCAGTTTCCCAAGGTACCCAGCCTATTTAATATTCCGCTTTTTTTCTCGATTTGCCATGTGGCTTGAAAGCCTGCAATGCAATTCCCGCCCTAATGCGTGGTATATATGAGTGACATGAGCTTGACTTGACAAACAGGCTAATTTCCTCTTCTCCCCCCGATTCGTCCACTGGTCTGGGGACCGGGTTTAATCTATCTAGCCGGTGGCCGTCCAGTTCGAAAAAAACACACGTGTCCACATTTTTGTGTGATTGGCCGCTGATTTTGAGATTTATGAACCCTGATTCCGGCGTCGTGCATCCCGTGCATGTATTCTGGGATATATCCTAGTATGTCCTAGTACAATATCCCAGTATCTTTCTCTAGTGTTGCGAGCTGTCGACCTTATGAGCCCCTGCATGTGATTCCCGGGAAGGATATTGTTGTTCTGGAGCATTCCAAAGTTCGGCATTTCCTCCTCCTCCTCCTCCTCCTCCTCCTCCTCATCGCCGTCGTCGTTGTAGTTGTTGTTGTTGTTGTTGTTGTTGTTGTTGTAGTTCATGCTGTTGTTGTAGGTGCGGGTGCCGGGCGGACTGGTAACATTCCTAGTGTGGCGATAAACAAACATGTCGAGAATGCCGGTGGTTGTAAAAACCTTTACCCCACGCAACCGGCCCAACCAGCTCATCAAAATGTCCTGGGCCTCAGTCCACCTAGCATCGCATCTCGGATGCAACCCCTGAATACTGGCAAGGCCCTGGATACTGGCAGGGGACGCGCAGCACGCGGGCTCCTTCTTCTTCTTCTCCTCCTCCTCCCTCGTTAACTGAAATACCCAGGGAGCCAGCGTGTAGTAAAGCGAGGTTTCAAAAGCCACGCGCTCGTGCATTTGGACGTGCAAATAGTCAATGCCGCGACATCGCGCCAGGGCTGCATACAATTGGCGCGCCTTGGGCGCGAACCCACGCTTTATGTTCACCTGCCCGCTTTCCCAGCCACTAACATGTATGCAAAACCGCCTAGCCAAGTCGAAGCCGCAGAGCAGCTGCTCCTCCAACAACTCGGCCTCGCCCTTTTTTAGATTGTTGTTGTTGTCGTTGGGCCACATGGGCAGCGGACGGAAAAGGTCGGCGTACTGCTGCTGCTGCTGCTGCTGCTGCTGCTGGTGTTCGTATTCGTGCCAGTTCATGTTGTTGCGAGAAATGGAGGTATCTAGACCGCCACCCCAACTTGAACCCCAGGTCATGTTCGACCGGCCTTGGGTGGTGGCCCAAAATATATGCCACGTGTTCTGGCCGTAAAATACCGGAATCGCTTCACGGTAGATTTGCTGGCACGTGGCGAGGATTTGCACGCAGCGTTTACTGCCGTCTCTTCCGTGGGGCCGGACGAGAAGGCTCTGATAGATCATGTTGCGCATCTCTGCAGAAAGGTTAAGAAACCACATCTTGGATGTTTTCTTGGGTGCGTTGGCATTGGCGTTTGTCGCGGCGGCAGTGATTGTCGTGTCAGCTCTGTTTGCCATTTCCGTGGCTGTGTTGGCCATCTCCACAGCTGTATCCATTGTCCCAGATGCGTTCTGGTGAACGGTGCTGCAAGATGGCGGTGTTGGCGATAGTTCTGAATCCTGATGAAAGAGGAAAGAGTGAGAAATAGATTTTGGTTTTCTCGTGCCGGATATCTCGGTTATATGTGCCTTTCCTCTATTTTGAGTTCAAGACTAGCCCCAAGTTTGTCACGCTCATTTTGCCGTCCAGCTTTTCGCTCTAGACTTGAATGGCAGGTAGCGTTTGGTGCCATCCAAGCCTTGTGGACACGGCTCCAAACCTTGCTTTTGTTAGTCTTTTTTCTTTAATCCTACCTGCCTGCCTAGGTAGTTACCTGGTATTGTGGGATCACAGTTGTACTCCATTCCGATGACGAACGAAATGAGCTAAAAACCAGTGCCATTGGGTGACATTTCTGTTTCGTGTGGCGATCCCAAGGCAGGCTCCGAATACAACGCCTCTAATAAATGCATGTACTGGACCTAGCATGTTTTTCCCTCTCTACCTATTTTTACCCCCAAAGTTCTGATCGTGAGCAAGAGGTGATGGAGGCTAGGAATTTCCAATTGCTGCTTCAGGTAAGGCGGTGTTTCTATCTGCGTTGTCACCTGCAGGCAGGATGCAGCAATGCCTCACAAAATGCACTTTCCTAGACTCATGAAAAGCAGTGTGGCTTGGCTTGTTTTGCCGGCGATGTCGTCAGGCTCCGTCAGACCTGAGAGTCTCAACTCACACACTCAATGCGAAAAAGAAAAATCACAACAAACCTTGAAGAAGCACGCAAGTCCCCGAAATGACCGGGAATCGAATCAATCCGTCGCAGCACCGTGGCTTTCCCGCATCAACGCCACGAAACAGACCTCAAGGAAACAATTCAGGCCCCCGAATACTCCCTCTGACGACCGGTGACACACGCAGACATAAGAGAAATCGGGCGTCTTGGGTCTGCGTTCGGGACTATGGAGCGGCCGGCGCTTTCTTTGGACTCCTTGCCGTCCTTGCCTCACTGGCTTTTTTCCTCGCTGAATGGTTCAAGCCCGACCAGCGCGATCCACTGGCAGAGGCTGTTTATGCCGAACAGCGATTCCAAAGCGATATAGCGGCTAGAGAGTACTGCTTAAAGTTGCGTGTAAGTTTGATCATCTCACTGTCACATGTACACTGTTAATAAGTTTGGAATTCCAGGAAGCAACGCTGCCATGGACACAGGCCAATTGTGATCAAATTCTGGGCTCCCCGTTTCCCGAGAGACCGCGGCAATACACCAGCTCCAGCTATCTCGGCCGTATACCTGAGCTCCGTAACTGGCTCGCAACTATTGCCGCTTTGCTATGGAACGCCGCACCCAATGACGGATCTGAGTTGCTCACTATATGTGTCTACTTTGTTACAGGGGCTTTGATGTTATGGTACATCATTTGCAGACTTCGAGCTCCACAGGAAAGACATGATCAGAGGTCTACCTCTAGCATGCCGGCACAACAGGTCGGTATCCCCGAAGTCGACACCAGGGGCGCTGGAAGAAGCACGTGCAATAACGTCAATCCGTCCCAGGAACGCGAGAAGAGAGGACCTGCACTGACCCCCCAGGCGCCGAGAACTACAAGTCATTCGACTCTGCCAGAAATCCCATCAAGAGGCGGCTCGGTACAATCGCTTTCTCCAAACAAGATGCCGGAGCCTAATGCGGCGGGGAGAATATCGGACCGATCTTTTGGACTTCGGACGTCTCTGAACGCAAGAGAAACGACAGCCCAGTCGCTCAGCAACATTTCAACAACGGCACGGTACGGCGACTCCTCCGAGGGGGCGCCAAGCAAAGGACTTGAATCATTATCGAAGCCATTCTGGCTCATCACCACAGCATCTCGGGCTGAGTCCAAATCCCCATCACCTGTTCCCTGTTCCCTAGTTCATGACACGCAGTCCGAATCATCCTGGTCCAACAACACAGCATCTTCGGGCGAGTTTGAATTTCCACCTGCAGTTCCATGTCCCCCCGTCCACGAGGTATGCTGGTCCAACGTATCCTGGTCCAACAAGACAGCATCACGGGATGAGACCGAATTCCTGCGTACACCACCGGCTCCATCTACCCCAGTTCAGGACACAGAGTCCGAGTCATCCTGGTCTAACGGCGAGATTGCCGATCCGTGGTATTGTATAAGTCATTGACCCTGATCAATCAACGAATCACCCTGTCTCCTCATCCCTATAACACTAATACTTTGAGCCCCAGTGTCGATGTGGCGATGGTCCCTGGTCAATAGACAGCAGCCCTGAGTGTGCGAATCAGTCATGTGGCCATGCCAGGTGTGAAGAATGTCATGTGCAGAGTACCGTCATCGCTCAAACGCGACGGAGGTAACTGGGCAAGGTGTGTATTCTTCGATGCTCGGGGGCGAGTTGTGAGGGGGGACCTTGTTACCAGACTGGAGTTATCTTTCAAGATGTGGACTGATTTACGTATGCGGAATAATACACCAATTGGGCCCAATCTATCAATCTGTGATGCCAGACCTTGACGCAACATTACTACTTTTCACTGTAGGGTTCTCGAGGATGTCTACTTCGCCCTACCAAACCCTCCAGAGACTATCCTTCTTACGATCTTCACGCAGAGAAGACTTCGACCCTGCTCAAAAACCCTTTGAGATCGGACCCAGGTCGGTTTCTATCACACATCTGACTCTCTCTCGTTTTCCACAGGACCTTTGCGCTGTCGGGTGCGGACACGCTGGCGGTTCTTAGCCTCCCGAGGGCTAGATCTAGTCAGCCTGAGCATGCACTAGGGCAACGGATATTGGACAAGTCTCAGAAGGTCGACTTTCCAATGCCGACTTGTGAGACGCCATCCAACAACACGCCGCGTCCAGTCCCTCGAGAATCTCGTTATCTATCGTCAAGAGAATGGATGGCTGCCGAATAACTTCGAGTTTTGGACTCATTCAGGGCCTCAGGCGTCTCCGGAACCTGTGTATCCAACCAGAAATGCTGCAAGAGGCTCTGAGCAGTCCCACATGCAACTTCCCACTACTCCGGCCCGTTGCTATCGCACAAGAAATTGAAGACCTTCAGCCAAGGATCCCAACAGAGATTCTGAGTCTCTTGGGGTCGTTGCAGCACGAATATTTAAGTCCAAGCGGTGGGTGAATTGTACCAAAGGCGGATGGGAGATGCCGAGATGTGGAGCGGGACCGATCGCAGGGACGCGAGGATGCCAAGGCAGCAATCGCAAGGCGCTACAGGTACCGCGTAGCTACCTAGGTACCTAGGCGAGGGGTTGAAATTACCCATGGGTACCCATGGGTTTTGGGTACCCAGACAAAATGGGTACCCATGGGCGACCCATGCCAAGCCCGGGTACCCACGGGTTTTCCCATGGGTAATGGGTACCCATGGGTAATCGCAAAGTATAAAAAGAAAAAAAGAAAAGGAAATAAGTTATAATAAACGCTATAATAGACGCTATGGTTATTATTACTAGGTAAGCTGAAAAGAAAATACTTTTTAAAAAAGAATAAAAAATAAAAAGGGTTGTGATAATCGCTGTGATAACCACTATTAAGCGAGTTAGAAAAAGAGAAAAAAAAAAGTTGTATCACGGCACCAAAGGACGCAATGCGTAAACACCACAAAAAGTGGAACGTTGTGCAGTCAGAGCACTGCACCGTAGTCCTTCTACATCTAGCTACGTAGCCACAGGCAGGCAGCATCACGGTACCGTGACAAGTTGTAATAATTGTTATGTTAATGTAATATAGCCAGGCGACACGCTGGCGAAACCCCGCCGCAGCGTCTGCGCAGCGCCGGGGGCAGCAGTGACGCAATAGGTCAGCACACGCATAAAAGCCGCTGTAGGTAGTTGGCGCTCGCGGGGGGTTTTCTCTTCTGCAAGAATCAGTCACTATATCGAAGTAGAATCTGCTTTATCAACTCATTGCTAGTAAATCACCTATATATCGTAGCAGCATCGGGCTCTTCCTTAATCACCCCAGTAGCTTATTACAGTTAATTACTACTAAGTAGGTTAGGAAAAAAAAAAGTTGTGATAATCGCTGTGATAACCACTACTGGGTACATAGAAATAAAGGAGAAAAAAAGATTAAAGAAAGAGAAAGGAAAAAAAACTTAAGAGAAAAAGGGAGAAAAAGAGAAAAAAGAAAAGCAAAGAGAAAGAAAGAAAGAAAGAAAGAGAGGAAGAAAATTGCTAAGTTTATATATTGCATAGTTGGGTGGTTGGCAGTTGGGTGGTTGGTGGTTGGGTGGTTGGGTAGTTGGTGGTTGGGTGGTTGGGTGGCTAGTAGTTGGGTGGCTGGTAGTTGGGTGGCTGGTAGTTGGGTGGTTGGGTATTACGAAATTTTTTTTTCCCCTTTCTACTAGATTATCACAGTGGTGCTATTTCCCATGGGTACCCACGACCCATGGGTCGTGGGTACCCAAACCCACTTTTACCCATGGTTTCCCATGGGCGGGAAATTTAAGCCCCTAACCTAGGCAATCCTGATGCCAGAAAAGAATACTCCATTCTGTCTGCAAACTAAACTCCCATGCTATGATTGCGCGTGTCGACACACTTATCCATGCAAAGCCAAACTGTCCTTGTCATTCATCGACCATACCATGCCATGCCACACCATCAATCTCAACAACCCAAACAATTGACGAAGAGCTTCATTTAGTCTGCGCCGCGAACAAAACCGGAACCCTGCCAGCTGGGGTGGGTGGGGTCGATGCGAGCCCCCGCTTCTGCCCTCCGCATGTTACCGACCGGATGCTAACCACCGCCATTCCTTCCCTTAGGCTCGCAGAGGACTCCGCCGGATCGCCCCAGTCGGAGACGCCCCCCGACGATGCGAACCGTACAAGACACTCATGACGATGGCGAAGATGCCGCTGTACAGCGGGATGCCCACGCTCGGGTCCGTCACGGCACGTGTCACGGCAGCCCAGGTAGTCACCGAGGATAAGAGGGTAAACATGCTCACCCAGGGTTCTTGGTTAAGTAACGTGAATCTGTTCGACCACTTCATTGGCCCATGCAATGCATTGCATGCCAGCTTTATGCGTTTAAGCCATCTTCTCATGCAAAGCCATCGAAACTGCCAAGCCCCGCTATTTCTCCTCACTCCTCCTCCCCGATGCCCGACCAGAGAGAGCTTCTCATCCACGAGCAGCGAAGGAATTCTCGTACGGGGAGTCGCCAGCAAGAGCACCAAAGGTCCAACATGGCAGTCCACAAAGTCCAGCCCTTCCGCCTAGAAATCAGGTCGCAATTCGAAGGCTTAACAGCGACGGAACAAAGATATGCGCATCATATGGCTCGGTATATTTAATTGACCTATTGGACGCCTGAAACTTGGCTGACCATGACGACTGCAAAGAGCCGCTTGGCACGGCGCCCGAATCGTACTTGAGCAGGTGTCGCCAGAGTCCCAGGCAATCTTCGACTTCATAATCGAACTCCATCGAGCCTGCTCTGGTGACTGGAAATCCCTCATACACGGCAACATCGGCGAGGAGGAGGAGCTGCAGCGCTTTTTGACTTACGCTGCCACATTTCTGTCCAATCTTGGAAACTACTATGTGGGTTGAGCCCGTAATAGTAGCGTTCCAGCGTCGGTGGCGAGAGTACTGAGCTTCTGCGTTTGACTAGGGTTCCGGTGACCAGAAGTTTGTTCCCGAAGTGGGTGCCGAGTTCCTGTGCAGCCTTGCCGCCAAGTCGCCCAAGTCAGTGGAGCTCCTGGACAGAGTCTTACCGTCGATTCTTTCCATCCCACCGTACGGCCTTGGATACCCTAGTGAGACAACGCAGACTGCGTACTACATGGGTGCTGGCATCACCGAGCAAGAAGTCCAGGCTGTGTCCAAGATCCTGGAGCAGAACTCCATCTTCCCCGAGAACACCAGGATCCGGAAAGATGACAACGGCGACTTTAAAGTGCTTCTTGCTTCTGTACACGGTGGTGGAGATGTCGGCCGAACCTTGTCACTTCCAGATGGGAGCGGGTGCGTGAAGCTGCGATGCGGAGACCATGCTGCTTCCCTTGAGCGCGTCTGTACAGAGCTATCCGAAGCAATCAAGTACGCTGCGAACGAAGGACAGAGAAAGTATCTCGAGGCGTACATTGAGAGCTTTGAGACCGGGAGCCTGGACAAGTACCGTGACTCTCTTCGAATCTGGGCAAAAGACAAGGCTCCCAGGGTGGAGAATATTTTTGGCTTCGTGGAGCCGTATCGCGACCCCTACGGCATCCGATCCGAGTTCGAGGGCTTGGTTGCCATTGCTGATGATAATGAGACTGCGCTGCTGGTAAAGCTGGCCGAGAACTCGGCCAAGTTCATCCGTCGACTACCATGGGCTGCTGCAGAGAACGATGGCAAGGGGCCTTTTGAGAAGAACCTCTTCGAAGCACCTGATTTCTCCAGCATCCACAGTACGCAAACTGCTCTAATGATGTGCTTGCTTGCCACAGCTTGTTAACAATCTCAGCACTGGCGTACTGCTCAAGCATCATCTTTCCTAGCATCAATCTTCCCAACGTGTGTGTGGAACCGACCACGCAAGCCGCAAAGTTATGCACTGACTCGAGTAAATACAGTACAACGACATTCGACAAGAGGAGGGCTTCAAGAACGTGATCATTGCTAACAGAATGGCGATTGAGGCACAGGCTCTGCAGTATCCTTTCATCGACCCCCTCGAGGCCGAAGAGTTCAAGAGATGCAAGTTCTCCGCCTATTACTGGTGGGTTGTACTTCACGAGCTTCTAGGCCACGGCACCGGCCGTATGATGGTCGAAAGGGAACCGGGCCAATACAATTTTGATATCAACAACCCACCAACCGATCCCGTTACCGGAGAACCGATCAGGTCGTGGTACAAGCCAGGCCAGACCTGGACCGGCCAGTTCGAGGATCTGTCAACCACGGTTGATGAATGCAGAGCTGAGCTTGTGGGGGCCTATCTGATGGACGATGTCGAGCTCCTTGAACTTTTCGGGTTCACAGAGACTTCCGAGATCCGCGCCGCGGATTGTATGCTCTGTCAACACCTTCAACCTGCGACGACAAAAAACTGACAGCTTATAGTGACGTACAACGTGTACCAACAACTTGGTGTTGATGGCCTTCGTGGCCTAGCCAACTTCAATGTGGACACCGGAGTAAGCCGAAAAACTCAGGCTGGCGTAACCGTTGTGACCGTTACTGACGTACCCTTTCCTTGTAAGAAATGGGGACAAGCCCACAGTCAAGTCGGTTATTCCATGTAGAAACAGTGCCTACAGGCCAATGTTCGCGCGACTAACGCAGACAGGCCCACTTTGCTATCCTCAAATGTCTGCTCCTCGACGGCGGAGGTTGCGTAACGGTCACCCATAATGAGTCCATGCAGGCTTTAACGGTTCGAGTCAACCGAATAAAAATACGCACACACGGGAAGCAAGCTCTTGGTCGTATGCTCCTGCGGCTGCACATGTTCCGCTGCACCGCTGACGTCGAGGGCTGTCGTGCGTATTACCGAGAGCTTTCCAACGTCGACGACGAGTATGTGAAGTGGCGACTGACGGTTCTCGTGACAAAGCCCCCGCCGCTCATTTTTGCGCAGCCAAACACTTTCCTGGATGGCGACACCGTGACCCTTAAGGAGTACGAACCGACTGTTGAGGGTATCATTCAGAGTTGGGGGGAGCGAGATGTGTAAGCCTCTGTAGCTAGCTAGCTACCTGCCTATTCGCCCTTGTTGCTGTGTTGAGACTGCGTTGGCGTATTGCAGAATCTGGAAGAGTGTTTGTATCAAGGCGAGGAAGATGCTGAGAGAGCCGAATATCAGAACGCTCCAGAACGCTAACCAGGCTGGCGAATTGCGTCGGTCAGCCCACAAACTGCCTTAGTGACCGGGGTTTCTTGTTCGACGCATAGCTGTTCAAATCGCACCATCTTTTGCTTCTGAAATGGGGAAAATCCTCTGCTAAATTGTACTCGTCACGCTCTTGCAGCTCCGCTGAGCACTCCGGTTTTCTTTTTACCGCAGAGCCGGGAGAGGAAATGATCGTGACCTTCGGCTGCTGTGGCGCAAGCAAACGGAGTCAAGCTTCGAAAAAAAAAAAAAAAAACGTCCCTCGACCTCTTAGTCTGCCCAAACAACAGCCGGTAGGATAACAAAACCTAATTCTCTCGGGCACCAAAAGATTCCCAAATTCTTGTTCATCGAAAGTGAGGCGCTTCGTCTCTGACCGTCCAGATCATGGGGCCATTGAGCTGGGGTGTTGTCATTGCCATGGTCTCAATTTGTGGTCATGTTCTTCAGCTATTTCTTGATCAGAAAGACATTCTCCTCTCCACGGCGCCGCGCAAATATCGGAAATGGGAGCTATTTCCGGTTTCCCGTCAGTTATTCGCAGACTGGACGTCATCATTTCAAACTCCTCCGCCTCTCACAAGGGGATATTCAGACCCCAAGCATGATGATACGATACAGAGAGTCCGGCCATTCCGCCAATAATCCTCGCTACCTTACCTAACCTACAAGTCGGAGCCGGCATTGCTGAAGCTGGGAAATAAAGCAACTTTTTGCTTCTGGCCTTGTTCGATTCTTTAGCCAAAAAGCGATAGTAAAAGGCTATTTTGAGGGAACCTTTTACCGTCCGACTGAACATGGCGAGTCTTCTCGTCCGATTCTAGACCTGAATGCCTGGAAAGATATCGTCATCACAGCACCACCCCCACCACGCCCATCTTGGAGAGACGCCGAATCGGAAGTGGAGCTCGGAATTCTGACAGCTCTCCATGGATATATAACCAAATGCAAAATTCCTGCCCGCTACCTACTTTATCGCTCGAGAGGCTGCAAAAATTCGATAAACGATTTTGTTGGAAGGTGAGTACTCTGGACCTCATCCCCTGGCTCGCCATCTATGTTGTCATGCGTGAGGAGAGGACTATATATATATATATGTCTATTTGGGCCGTCGATGAAAACAAAACCAAGAATACTATAACTAACTAGTACACGAAATGAATCCGCAACCCCACCCCCCACCAACAAACATTGCTTGCGCATCTCTAGTTTAGATGGCCGCCATCGATCAAGGCCTTCAAGTCTGGCTGGACGCCAATATTCCCATTCTGCGGGTCCGATGCTGGCGTGCCACCAATCTTGAGCAGAGTCCTCATCTGCACAGAGTTGAGTCTCGGTTTCCCTTTGGCCACGCGCATACCTTGAACGCTCAGTGCAGCGCCAGCCACAATGGGAGCAGCACCCGACGTGCCGCCGAATGGCAGGTACGTATCATCGCACCCGGAGCCTGAGCTCGAGGCGACACAGTTGGAGCTCACGATGTTTTCCCCCCAGGCATGCACATCGACGCGGGTGCCGTAGTTGCTCCAGACCGTCTTGGCGTGCGGGAGACCCGAGACGGAGGCACCAACGATGATGGCGCCCGAGTCGCCACGATAATCCGGACTGTTGGGGTTCAGGTAAGCGCCCGCTGGCTCCTCATCGTACGGGAACGGCATCGACACCGTCGAGTCGAGGTTTACACCTGCCGAGCCTGTTTGGCCGTCCACAATCACCCCGTTCCCGGCTGGTTCGATGACGACGATGCCACTGGCTGTCGCGGCTCGGATGGCGTCAAACTCGGCCGGATACAGCTCCACAGGCCAGTATTGATCGCCGGCGCTATTGGTGACCTGGATTTCGAGCAGCATGATTTCGCCGGCTGACATGCGGCTGGTAGCGTCCAAGATGGCGGCCGGGTAGTTCTTGAAAGTCGACCCCCGCTGCACTCCAACTACCGCGGCATTGGCACCGGGGGCTACCCCCACGCCGCCTATCGTGTTGTCGACCATGACCATGATGCCCAGGACGGGGGTGCCGTGCTGCAGGTTCGCGACGGCATTGCCGCTGCCACCGGGGGAGTTGTCGCCGCTTAGGAGTTGGATGTTCTTGGCGGCAAGATCTTCGTGTTCCAACTTCCACCCACTTTCAACGTCCACGACTCTCTGTCCAGCGCCGTCGCCGCCGGGGAAGCCCCAGGCGTACTGAGCATTGATGCCCCTGGGCGACGCCTTGAGGTAGTCCTGGCTGGCAAACTGCGGGTCGTCATTTGGCTGCACAGCCGGAGCTGCTGCTGGCGCTCGGACGACAGGTTGGAGGGCCGCAACTTCGGAATACCCTCGAAGCGTCTTGACCAGCGAGCGCATCTCGACATCGTGGGTCTCGGCGGGAAGCTCGACGTGGAACCAAGCGTGGAAGTCGGGGTCTTGATAAGTCGGATCGTTGGCCTGCGCCCTTTGCACGATTTTGTCAATGGCTTCGGGCGGCAGGTCAAAGAGCGGGGCTGATCTGATGTGCCGGTGTGCATCGCCGTCGTCGTCGCCGCGCTTAGACTTGGAGGACGCAGCAAGGGACTTGCGGACGAGGGAAGCTGCGAGCTCCGCGCCGTTGAAGAGGGGATCGGAGCGCTTTTGCCTGGGTGAGAAGGATGGGCTCAGCTTGACGGCGATGGAGCGCGGCTCGGCGACGACCGCTTGACGCGGGATCGAGAGGGCTGTCGCTGGGAGGACAGCGAGGAGGCCCACGAGGAGGGCACGGAATTTCATGTGGACTGCCATCTCGGTTTTTGCCTTTGGTTTTCTTCGCAAGCAGGGGAGAGCTAACCGAAGGCTGGCTGAAGAGCTATGCGTTGCATTTTTTTTTTTTCTATCCTCACGAGGGGCAGATGCCCGACTTCATATTCTGCACCTGATGCGGGCTGCCCAGCCATGTTTGTCGGCGGCGGAGCTTCTCACTAACACGCTGTTCCAAAGCGAGCGCAACGGTGACGCCGCATTCGTGCCGCACCTGGGATTACGTGGTCGCATATGGTTCTTGAAGGAGGGGATATACGCATATACGCATCATGTGCGGTTGCTCAGGGGTGAAGGGCTTTTGGTGGTGTGTGTGCATGCTTTCATGTTGGATACGATGTAAGCAAACCCCGCGACCAGCGAATCAGAGTCCTTTCGTGCCTAGGGGGGAATATGCCTAGGGCTGATTTTGATTGCAAGCGTTGGTGAAGGGGACCCGGTTCCTGGTTCCTGGATTGGGGCTTTGAGTCTGTGCCGCATGCAAGGGGTGCACGTGTGGGATCGTCGTCTGAACGGGTTTGGATAGGATGAATGAAGGGGGTCTTGGGATGCTCCACTTTGGGGGGCCGGCGTAATAAGGATAATCAAGTCTGATTGGCGGGAAACACTACTGTGTCTGATACTTGCGACGACTCTTTTTGCCTCACTGTTCAACGTAAAGCGCCCTACTTACACTTTGCATTGCCCGAATCGCCACTTGGATGCAGGATGTAATATCCACCTCTTGTTTAATGAACCTACACCATTCTACCGTTTTTGTTATAAAAATCTACCTGACAAGGGCCCCGGTTGATACCTCTTTGGTGTGATGTTCTTCAAGGATCAAGAAGGTAAATACAGGGAATATTTCACCTGGAATCGAAGCGCATAGAGTTCATTACTTGGGGACCCGGTATGTACCCGTTAGGGGAAGTGAAAAGTTCTTTTTTATAAAAATAAAAAATAAAAAAAAACCGTAGAATGGTGTATTTAAATCATCCTAGCTACCATTCCCTTCAAACTAGTTTTCATCTTGATTACGGGCTGGAGGATGCTTAGCGTTGGTCTCAGCTGTCATAGCTGCTTCGTAATCTTGCCAGTTGTCTTCGATTCCGTAGGCTGACTCGCAAGTGGTTCAATTCTTTGGATAGCTGCCAGCGATTTTACTGGCTCTCCTTTGTGGTTATGAGCAGAGGCTGCCAGTCTGCTCTCTACTTCTTTGGTGGACTCTCTGCCTCTGCAAGTTTAGATGATCAGATGACACTCATTTCTCAACTGTGGAGGTTTCAGAGATGTGCGTGCTTAACTTTGACTGCTTTGCTATAGGAGATTGCGGGTTCAGTCTCCCTGTCTTTATGGCAAACCTGATAACAACTAGTATTCCCCCGTCTTACTGCTACCCTTATGCTCTCTCTCCCTTTCCCTCTTCCATCAAAGCCTTCCAATCGGTCTCTTTCGGCCTCCAACCCAGCTTGAGCAGCTTGTCAGATCTCGTTCTTTCACCACAACCCCACATGATGGGGCCAAACGGATGGATTTCTCTTGCGGCATCAACCGACACGCTTTCTACTTCTCCAAGACCTAGGCGCTCACTGACAGCTTTGGCCCTTTCCATCATACTCAAATCTCCGGTACGCACAAAATAGTAGCCGTCTCGATTGACTCCTAGTTGTCCGCGTCCCTCGCTGTCGCTCTCACTCTTCAGTGCCTGTTCCATCAGGAACACGACGGCATCTCCCAAATCACCAATCGAAGACCACGACCATGTTGCGGTGCCCTCGCCGATTACAAAGGCCCGTCCACGGCTCTTAACCGCTGCATAATAAAACGCGGCATTGCTTTCCTTCTTCAGATGGCCCTTTCCCAGGCCCCACAATTGACCAGGTGAGACCAGCATTGTGCCCACCCCTTTAGCAGTACTGTGAGCGACGATGGCTTGATCAGCACCAGCGTGTATCCGATCCCTAGGAAGGTTCATTATTCTATGCGCATCCGTGATATCGCTCCAGGGACGGCTGCTGGCCCCAAGATTCCCAGTGATGGGGTTCGAGAGGTCGATGAGACTGCGCGGGCCAGTTAGGCTGATGAGCCGCGGCATGGGCGGTCCAGTAGTAGTAGTACGGGATGCCAACCCATCTATCATGGCGCAAACGGCGGGGACATTGTCACCTCCAGCGTGGATGACAAAGTCAGCCTCCGCTGCCGTAGATATGAGGAGAGAAAGCGAGGAAAGATCGCCGATGATGGGAGTGAGATTTGGATAGACGGATTGGAGTTCTTTAGCATCCCTTTCTTCACGGATCAAAGCTTTGACGCAAATATTAGGATGTGCTTTTAAGAGACAAGAGAGGACCGTGCCGCCGACGAATCCAGTTACACCAGTGACAAAAACACAGCGTGGTGTGGGCGTTGTTGTAGAATCAGGCTCCAAATTCATCATGGCGAACGAATATTCAAGATAGGGAAGAATGAAACAGTTGACTGCCGTACAGACAAACGAGTATTAAAGGGTTTTATTTGATAGTTGTGGTGCTCTTTACTGCAGCTGATAGCACACGCAAAAGCAAAAAGACTCAGAAAAGGTGATGATCCGGGGTTTCCGGGCACGAACAGGAAGACCACGTCATCGCTGCATGGTCACGCGTATATACAGCCCTCAAGCAAAAGTACTCCGCCAATGAGCGGGAGCTACTCGCAAGTGGTCCATTCTGGCTATTCCGCGGGGGCCTGATGACTATACTGCGGGAGGCCCCACAGCTCACCCCAGCTCACCCCAGCTTAGGATTGCGATCGAAAAAGGAAATTTGGTGTGCCCAGATTCGTCGCAGGAAACAGGTTTTTCGTCAGCTTTTTGATGCCAATAGTTTCTTTACGGGTCATGCATTGCTACAAGGGGTCGTGCAAATACGGCGAGGAGCCACGCCGCTTTGCCTACACCATTCTACCGTTTTTTTCATAAAAATCTACCTGACAAGGGCCCCGGTTGATACCTTTTTGGTATGATGTTCTTCAAGGATCAAGAAGGTAAATACAGGGAATATTTCGCCTGGAATCGAAGTGCATAAAAAGTTCATTCCCTGGGACGGTATGTACCAGTCAGGGGAAGTGAAAAGTTCTTTTTTTTTTTAATAAAAAAAAATAAAAAAAAAAAACCCGGGAATGGTGTACTGTAACGGATGTTTGGGGATGGTGCTGAAGATCACTTCCCAATCGACACACAAAAGTGCCAACCTGAAAACTAGTGCGTTATAGTCTATTGCTGAAAATGGAGGGAACAGGAGTGTTAGCTTAGCTCAGCTCACGCAATTCAGGAGGGCAGATGCCTGGTGCGATGCGCGACACAGACTTCTGTCGAGTTGGTGCCCGCTGGTATACGGTTCCTCTACTCATTTGACGCGCGCATGAAATCTTCCATGGTCAGATATTCTCACTACTTAGCTATCCGCGGGCGTAACATGATGGATTCCAGTGGTTCCGTGTCAAGAGCTGAGTATGCACATGTCTGGTCCCTTGCACAGGTGTGGACCACACAATGGGCACCCAACTGTGAACATTGTCAGGTTCGTCTTGGCCTTGCACCCCCTGACTCGCAACGGAGAGTGAGCCATTGTGCTCTTACTCAATTCCAAGGGTTGATGAGGTGTTGTTACCTGCATTTGCGAAGGAGGTCTGGCCCCACATCCCCACGGCAGACTCTTGTATCTTTTCAAGGCATCCGCGCCAATCAGAGAAGGGCGAGCTGTCAGATAACCTCGAGTATGCCTAATCGAAATTGGGGGAGCAGGGCCCTCAGCTTGATCGTCGATCGACTTTTTGAGTCTTGCCACTCCTTTTTTTTTTCTTTTTCAAACGGCTGTTCTGATAGTAGCATGAGGTCCAGTGTCGTGAATGCGTAGGAAAACACATCGGCGGACATGAGACCAGTGCAGTTGCTTGCGATCAGCATAGCGACGGCCTCGTTATCCTCCATCAGGGCCTCTGCAAGTGTAGTAGTTAGTGGTTATTGCGAATTTAATGTCCCGTTTCTGGCCCCTGCTTACAAGGGACCATTTTTGGGCTCTTTGGTTAAACACTGCCTCTTCCCAGCAAAGCTGTGCTGCTCAGTAGACGGATATCTGCCGAAGCTGAGCCGGGACTGATCTGGACTGATCAAAACTGAGGAAAATCCACGTGACTATGAGCATGGGTTGCCATCGAATTTTGGGTGGTATAACAGTTAATACTTTGAGCCCCAGTGTCAATGTGATGATGGTCCCTGGTCAATGGACACCAGCCCTGAGTATGCAAATCCGCCATGTTGCCATGTCAGGAGTGAAGCATGTCGTGTGGAGATTACCGCTATCGCTCAAACGCGACGGAGGTAACTGGGCGGACAAGATATATATTCTTTAATACTCGAAAACATGTTATGGAGAGCCTTGCCGCCAGACTGGAGTTATCTTTGAAGATGCGGATTGATTTACGTGTGTAAGTAGATACGCCATGGTTGTAGGTATCCTCTCCATATCCCACGCCGTGCCTATTCCCACTGCAAAGATATGCGGTACTTTGCCATTTGATCCCGCCTCCGTTTCTTCTTCATCTTACACTATCAAAACACTCAGCTCTTGGCCGCCAAGCCATCTTTCTATCAAACCCTCGCCACCGTATGAGACACGTTTAACCCAACACATTCAATCATTGGGCTTTCTACCCCCACACTACCCCCTTTTTTTGTTTCTTTTGCTTCCAACTCCCAACCCCCTTCTCGCACCACCAATTTCAGGTTCACAATCCCTTCGGTCCTCTCCCTCGCCGCCATCGCCGCTGTCACCAAATCCCTCACACTCCTCACATCCCAACTCGGCAATCCCTTCCAGGATTTTATCACCACCATGCCCGCCAACACCAAAACCACGACTGCTATATTCACCCCCAGGACCACCCACAAGTACACGTCACTTCCCAACTTTACCGCCCGACAGGTCGACTCCACCACTTTTAGCTCTTGCGTGTCTTTTGCCAAAGCCATTTGGGCATCCGCATACGTGGCGAGAATCCCCTCGGCCATTTCTGTCAAGTATCCTTCCAGCATGGGCAGCACCGCGTTGGCGAGAGAAAGTCCCCGGGTAGCGGCGAAACCTTGTAGCCCTGTGGCTAAACTCTCGCCTATCTCCGAGGCGTAAAGGCTTGATTTCATGCGTGATAGTAAATTGAGAGAGCGGATTATGTTTGACACCAAAACCCCTGAGGGTTCCAACTGTGGTGCTGATGATGATGCTGATGAGTGTAGGGGTGTACGTACGACGCTTCGCCCCGTGACATTTACACTTACCAAAAAAACCCGTGGAGTAAAAAAGAGCTGACATTCCGTCTGGTTGAACCTCGCGTATTTCCCCGGCCCGGCCGCGATGGTTAAAAAACTCGTCTTGGTCTCCGGGTTATATACCGCCGCCCAGGCCGCGAGGTTTTCATACGACGGACCCTGCCAAGTCGCAATGGGATATACCTCTGGACTTATCTCGATTGAATTGCGTAAGAATCCAGCAAGTTCGAAAATGTTGGGGATAGTGTTATTATTCCCCAAAAGGCGCGGGCGGAAATATAGCCCCGACGAAGAATTCCGCGCGCAAACAACCGAGATTTCATAGCCGGATTCGTGAAACGAAAAACCATCGACCATGAGCGAGGTAAGGTGCTGCTGCTGCGTTTGTGTAACCCCAAAACCAAAACCTACGCCGTAGGATCGACCAACGGATAAATATCCCGACTGATCAAATGTTGATGTTGATGTTGTACTCCCAGATAAATTTCGGGAGCTGACGACGGAAATGGCAGACCGCACGAGGTTGTCGTTGACGCTGGGAACGGGACAGTTGGTGTAGAAACGGCCGTCGATTACATCGGAGATGCAGCTCTCCAAATGGTTCCACACCTGGGCTGAGCTCTCGCGGAATTCAAACTGGACGTTCCAGATGTTCTGCGTGGCCTGGGAAAATCGCGGTCCCATGGCGGAAAGAGAACAGTTGCGCGTTGCGGGAGTTGGGGTGATGGCACCAGCCCAGAGTGCAGCGGGGCCAAAGGAAAGGATAGAAACGACGAGGGTGATGGTGAAAAACAGCGGAGGCAGACTAAAGTCGAATGAGCCGGAACTGAGATAAGCCCAGAAAGCAAAGCTATCAAAGCTCATCGGGGCGGCCACCAGTCTTCGTCGGGCATAGTGCACGGCAAGACAGCGAAGGACGTAGAGGTTTCCAATGCCAAGCACGGCGGCGATGATTTGCACGATAAACGCGACGGTAGACTTTCCGCTGACCGAGAGGTTGTACAGTGACCCTTGGGTTGTGCTTGAGCGGAAGGCAATGAGCAATACAGCAAGGAAGAGTTGGAGGAGAGCAAGCAGAAGAGGATGGTGTTTCTGCCACCAAGTTGCGAGTAGTTTTTCCATGGTGCTGTATTGACCTTGGGTCGGTGATAGAATCACAACATCGACCCTGATGCAAGACACCTTCTTTTAAAGGTATTGTCAGGGGCTTATCTTTGTGTACATCTTGGGGGCCTATTTCGTTGGTCTTGGCTTTTGGAATATTGATGCCATTCACAGGTTTGGTTGCGGCAGGCTAGATCAAACAAGGAAATACGGTCCAAGATGTTGTGCAGGAACGCGTTTGCGGGTGGTGGGGGCAGTGGATGATTACTGAGTAGCCAAGGAAAGGTGCAGCACCAGAGTGCGAATCAGTGGCCAGGACGGGACTATTTAAAGGCCATTGCAGTGTCACCTAATATGAAATGAGAGCCTTGTGTAATTCTATCTGCGGTGTTCAACTGGCGGTGGCACCGACGACAACACTTGATACCAACCTAAATATCAAGAATCAACATTGAAGGTTGTGGGTGAACACGCAAAGCGGGCGTGGTCCGGCTTAGCACCAGTACATGGTGCCGTCCAATAGAAACTAACGCCTCACTGCAATTTCGACCCTGACGGAGGAGATCAAGATGCGTGACTTTTATCCAATAGAAGAGGTTTGCTGCCCCGACCCCCATTGACGCAGCCTGGAAGCTGTCCCGAATAGTGGATTTCCGGGGAAAATGCACATAAGCGATGAGAATAGGACAGCATCATCACATTGTAGGTGCACTATTTTAGTTGCCTGGTGTCACGGTGGCGACTGGAACTAATATGCGGTTTGGGAAACCTTAGTCGGAATGTCCATTAGACATGGTACGGTACCTTGGATATATCACTGCACCGCAATCTCTCAACACCTAGGGGAAAAAAGGCCCCTCGATGCATGGGGTCAAGCACGACCAATAGTCCCAGAGCCGCCCCCGTCCATTGCAATCTTGAACCTCTGGGAGGTTGAGTAAGGGCCGCGACGATGTGCAAGGAACCCCAATCAAACAAACATTGTGACTGCCACTGTCTTGGCCAACCGTAGAAGTTGGAGCCGATACGGCGGAAAGCGATGCGCTGGCATGCATGACTCACTGCAATTCTGAGCCCCACGGAAGGTCTGGTTGAGTTGAGGGACTTGAGCGGCGATAAGGCATCCAATCACAGGTCAGAACAGTCCAGTGTGGGGGACCCGAGCATTTTGCAACCATACTATCGGACTGCTTTGAGTTATTACTTTATCTTTGAACTGCTAGGGGGGATTTAATTGGGTCTTCTACTTTATTACGCCAGTAAAGGCACCACTAAAACTCTGAGGCTTTCACTCTCGAGATCTAACCCACCCTCTCAAACACATCCAGCGTATCCACCGGATTTCCACCCTGTAGCGTCCCGCCGCCAGGAATATAAATCTTCCCCCCCACTGCTACCGCGCTGGTACCATGTCTCGGCAACTTCATGGGCGGCAATCTCTCCCACTTATCCTTGACGACATCATAAACCTCGGTTTGATCAAAAACTCCCGTTTCCGCCTGTTTATTCCCCTCCCCACCAAAGGTAAAGACTTTATTCCCCACTGCCGCGGCTGCTAAACCCCCCCTGGCGGTTGGCAAAGTTCCATTTCTAACCACCCACCCTTTGGCAAGATTCTGTAAATCCAGCGCAAAGACCGTGTTTTTAACATTCTCTTGTCCGTGATCTCGACCGCCGAGAACGAATAGGGTATGTCCTATGACAGCGGCTCCGGCATGGTCTCTTCCCTGACTCTGAGGGAGGTTCTTTGCTTTTTCAGGGAGGTTATCGGTGATCCATTTTTCCGTTTTCGTGTTGAACGCTATCACAGAGGACACAGTGCCCTGAGTTCCGCCCACACGAGGCTGTAGGATATCCATCCCTCCGGCCAGGAAAATGTTTTCTTTGTAGACCCCCATGGCGGCGCTTCCTCGTGCAAGACCAGATGGCATTGGTGTGGTTTCCTTCCAGGAGTCCGTTTCGGAAGAATAGATGAAGCAGCGTGGCGATGCGACCCAGTCCCCGGTGGTGTTGTCGACGGCTAGACCACCGAGGAGGTAGATTTTGGAACCAATAGCCACCGCATTCGGATGGTTTAGCGCGAGCGGCATAGGCGAGGCGGTACGCCAGGTGTTGGCGGGGATGGAGTAGATTTGGACGAGGTTCGTGGTGCTAAAGGGTGGGTTGGCGTTGGGTTCAGGAGCGATACCCCCGAGTATGGCAAACGACGAATTAGGAAGGGGGACGGTGACGTGTTCTTGGCGGACGCTGGGGATGGGAGCGAGAGTGCGCCATTGGTACTTCCCTAGGGGGGGATCAGACCCTAATGGAGAGGCGAGGGCGGTTGCGAGAAAGGTAAAGAGGGTGAACTTCATCTTGAAATGGGATGCTGAGATGGTCAACATGAAAAAGGAATGTCAAGTCAAAGAAATGTAGTAGGTTTATATACCAAATAAGCGAGGACGCGATCTGCATCATTTCGGAAATACGTGCTTCGGGATCATCCGTCCGTCGGACGGACTAAACCGGCCGCGTAATGTCTCGTTACACCAGACAGTTGCCAAGCGAAGTGAAGGATTCGTCCGAGTGATACGATGGTTACCTACCTACCTTACATTAGACTACATGACAAGCCCGGAAAGTTTGTTTGGTGCAGCTGCATTACTGTGCGCCGAGGGACTTGACACTAACAGAGAATCCTATTGGGCCCAGTCATGAATGGAATCTACAGTGTTTGGCAACTGCGGAGTCGACGGATGAACACTCTTTCGACTAAAATGAAGTGAAGACCCATGCTCCACAGAGAACCTCATTCTTTGACTTCTTTTGATGCTGTCCAATGCTCTCTGTCACTTCCTCCCGAGTCTTGGCCCCAGGCGCAACCACTAAACATACTCATAACACAACAACGCCCCTCCAATATCCATAACATCTGCAATCGTCGCATTCGGAATCACGCCAAACATATTCAGCACCTGTTTCAGCGTCGTCGTGTTTCCCGGATTTCCATCAATTCTTAACGGCGCCGATCCCGCTGGCGGACGCATCGCATCGGGAGGAGGAAACGCCGAGGGCGGGGGCATAAACACGGGCGGACCACCGAAATCAAAGGGAATAGGTAGTTGAAAGTCCGGATTGGACGAAACTTGGGGGAGGTATTCGAACTGGACGGTTCGGCCGCCAATATCCGACAAGCGGGCGGGAAGGTCGAGGGCTTGCCATTCCCAAAAGACTTTGTCGAGCCACGTGTGGTGGAGGTAGAATATGGGATCGCCAGGACTGGCGATGGGGTCGAGCATCTGATTAGGCCAGTAAAGTGATCAGTTAAGAGACAAGGAGAGACAGAGCCCAATAAGAGAGAGGTAGGTACCTTCCCTCCTACACCGCCATGGCCACCATTATGAGGCGCCATCTCGGCACACGGCCAAAAGCTAACAAACGTCTTTTTCTGATAGCAGTAGTCAATATACTCCCTTCCCGCCATACGACTTAGCGTATCGTTAACGAAGCGGTAAATGCAGTGGTCCCCGGTCTTGTATCCCGGTCCTAGACTGTTGAGGGTGCCCGAAAATGGACCATCAGTGATACACCCTTGGTTACCGACGCCGTTTCCACCGAATCCGGTAACCGGGTCCAGCACTTCAGACTGGGCAAATTTCCCGGCATCGCGGGCCTCATCCCAGTACGGCTGGGCGCCTTTGAACCCGCATTCGTTGCGCAAGAGTTGTTCGTGCGCATACATGTGTAGGCGATGGTAGGGGAGGAATGCGCCCTATCAATTAATGATAAGCTCTCATATATTTTTTAGACAGAGAAATATCCTGAGTAGTGTATGTGGAGAGAGACTTGTAAAAACTCACAACCCCATGGGTAATGGACGCCTGCGTCTGGTGAATCCACTGCAGCTCTTCAAAGCGGTTCTTGGCTCCAGCTAATCCCAGTGTGGCAGGGAGTTTCATGAGACATAGCTCGGCGTCAATGTAGGCTTTCTTTTCGGCGAGTGAAAATGTGTGCCAGGCTCGTCTTTGCAGCTTGACCGTGCAGGTTCCATTTGGGGCTCGGGGGGTTGAAGCTGCCTTTGCATTTGCTGTGACGAGCAGCGATGCGAGGAAGAGGGAGAGAAGCATAATGACGAGTGATGCACTCGGCAGGTTTTGCTATTAAAACTCGAAGAAAAAAAAGATCCAAACCACATGCTGATAAACCGCGCTTCTGATATCCATTTTCACAACCCGTCCCCTCTTTGGGTCGGGTCGAGTTTCGGCATTTGGTAATATAAAGACCCGGTCCGGCAGTCGTTACCAAGTAGTCGAATCTATCCTGGGCTACTTTTCGTGGGCATCTCCTCCATCTTAGCCGGTTATAATTGACTGGTGTATCAACGGTGACATGGGCGGTGGAGCGGGCGTACCCCCACATCCTGGGACCCCGGATTTCCTCTTGCAGTTTGAACACAACAACCTAGGTACCTTCTTCGACCTTGACCTCCATACTCCAAAAGACATATCGGCTTCTGGCAACTAGTAAGAAACATGTAAAATATACAAAAGTCGGATAAGGGCCAACAATTATTGACCAGGGCTAAGCCAAAATCCCCGCCAATGCCCTAACGCTATCCAACAAATCCCCCTTCTCGCTCGGCGCATTCTTCAACACCTTTTCCAACAAATGATCGACCTGTAATCCCGGTTCGGCGGGGGGGTTCCCTTGAGCAGTCTGTATTCTTGAGACTTGAAACTGCAAAAAGAATTTAGGGACTTTGATGGCGAGATTCCCTCCCACCGAACGAATCCCCGCTTCCGTTGCCAAGTATACATCAAGCTGGCGTTGAAAAGTAGCCAAATCCGTACTGGCCAGGGGTGTTGCCGTAGCAAATTTATCAAGCGCAAACTGTAGTGGACTTTGAGAGGAGGATGCGGCAAAGTTGATTGACGAGAAAGAAACACCGCCCGAGGAAACATCGGGGACGCCAGAAAGCGTCGTCCGCGCCGTGTTGCACCGTATTCGGCTTTGGAGCTGGGCAACTATAGTGGCGGTTTCGGCGGGGAGGACTTGGTTTCCAATGATGAAGCAGGCGTTTTGTTGTCGTTCATTTAACGCGGCGGGAGCTGTCATTTGATCTCAACTGTCAGTTAAAGTCCTGTTCACAAGGATCCGAAAGTAGGGACTTACCGCCAAGCGCGACGCCAGCCAGAGCGACAAGGGAAAGGTGGAAATGCATTATGTGCAGAGATAAAAAAGAAACAGGCCAGCTGGAAAGCAAGAAGGAGACAAGAAAAGATCTACAGATAAAGTGCAAACGTTCCAAAAATGGAATTTCATGAGATGGGCAGGAAGCGTTCAGGTTTTACTGTATATTGGACCCCTGTGCACATCAGACCGATTGGAACTCACCAGTGTCTGGCCTCAGTTGTTTCACGACCCTAAAATCGACGGCCACCCATGCTCATCGTCACGTGACTCTTCGTCACGTTTGATCAGTCCAGATTAGCTCCGACTCAGCTTCGGCTAATATTTATTTATGGAGCAGCACAGCTTTTTGAAAAGGTGCAGTTTTAGCCGAAGGGCCTAAAAATGGTTTCGTATAGTGAAGCGCCCAGAATTGGGACATTTGTGTCAGAAAAGAAGGGGTTCCCGCCGAAGGCTGGAATGCGCTGGAAGAAGGTGTGGCTAGCTAAGCTGAATGGAGCTCAGGGGAGCTGAACTGACGTAGTCAGTTCAGCTAGCCAGGACCACTCGTTGCCACCGTTGTTGCCACCACGCAGTATTATAATAAGGGGCTCTCTGGCTTTGCCAGAGAGCCACAAAAAAAGCAATTCAATCAAGCAGTTGCAGCCCCGATCAATTCCATAGAATTCCAGTGTGCAGTGTTTCTGACAATATCGTACCGCTGCCCGCCGTAGGCGCCCGCCTGAAATGACTTGTCAGCGACCTCATTGCCGCTGAGAAAGATTTTGACCCGTGAGCTGATGCTGTGCGTGATGCGAAAGAAGTGTTTGCCTCGACGTCTGCTAGTGTCAAGGGCAAACTGGGCGCAGTAGAACCACGGCACCGCGAAGTGGTACCACGACGCGGCATCGATGCCCCTAACCCGAGATGCAGAGGCTAGGCCACCTCCTGCCTTTGCTGTCAACTGCAGGTCCCAAGAAGGGGCTGCGGCCGTCTGGCCGTTCGCCCACACTAGCGGCGCCGTATCTCACGTGCCTACCCTCGGCTGCCACTCGATATTTTCCGGGGGACTCTCAGCTTTGCTTGTGAATAATACTGTATATAATTCCACTTGTCCTCCAGAGCGTGGAAAGTGTGGTTGCAGCTGGCGTTGCATTGGGTTGGCAGTAGGAGTCTATCGGTCAACGATATGAAAGTGCCTGCATCCTCATACCACACCGGTTGCAAGAATAGAATTGCCCCCCGCGGTACCCTTCGTCTAGCCTAATCACAGTAAAGTTGATCGAACTTGGCCAAGGCCTCAGGACCACCAGTCAATAAACCCTGGCTGGGACCAGAATGTGTCCACAGGTTTGTCTAGCCTTCTGGAGTCGTACGACTCCCCCATGACAATCTGCTCCAGCATCCTTTCATCGGATCTCCGTACGTCGGCCAAGCCGTCACGAAATGGCCAAGCGACGTGGATGAACAGCCTCTTCAACCCGTTCAACCGCTTCATCGGCGAGATGATATGTCTATAGGCTGCTCGCATCTCCGCCTCCTCGGCATCCTTAACTTTGCCGAACCTTCCCCAGTCGTGTCCCTCCCAATCCGGTGGATATATGTGACTAGCAAAGCAGACTTTTACCTCTAGGCTAGGCAAGTTGGCGCTCGTCGCCAAAAGCTCGATCGTCTCGAGCCACAACGCCCACGACTTCCGCTCCTGAGTTAGATAGGTGGGGTCCATAGGAGGGAATATAAGGGTGAGCTTCCTCGCCCAGCGAATCACGTCGCGGCCGTGGCTGTGCAAGAAGTTGCGGAAGCCCTTTGGCGCGCATCGATCAGTATCGGCATCCGCACTGGGATACATGGGAGACAATCCGGTATCTTTCCATCCGAACATGGTAAGCTCTACGTGCGAGTAGAAAACGGCCCTGGCGACATCCCCAAACTGGCGGCTGACACGAAACCACGAGAGCGGCATGCCGTAGCACAGGCAGGTCGAGCTAAAGGCGGCGCCTTCCAAGCGGCAGAAAAGGGCGCGGTTTTCGTAGATGTGGGGAAAGTCTGAGCTGGCGGCGTCGTGGGATTCTGATTGCGTCTCCTCGCTTCCGCTTCGGAGGTGGTGGCAATACGTGCCAAAGCGAGAAGGGGAAACCCAACGGGCACCGTCTAGCTGCACATTCACGTGGCTTGCAGATCCGAGCGCTGTGTACCCAAGAATCTTGAGCTGCAACTCGATGGGAAGGTCGAGAAAGCGAAACGGCTCCGTTGCGTGGGCCTTCCCAAGCAGGGCGAGAACGGTCTCCTTGGCAAGCTGGCGCAACGCGATAACGTTCTTGGTGGGCAAGCCAAAATTAATGGCAATGTCTCGGAGACGGGGTAGCGAGAACAGAGGTTTGACAATCCGCTTTGCCACGTCTACGTCCTCCACGTCGCAGGCCAAGAAGAGACGAAGACTGTGCGGCCGGCCGTGCGCGGCGATCCCGGCGCATATTCTCTCCCACTGATGAAGCGCGTCCCGGTCGTGACGGTTGACGCTGCTGAGGCGTCTGCGGTGTCGCCGATCTGCGTCCTCTCCACGCCCAAAGAACCGGACCTCGTCTTCGTGGTGATCTTTCTCGACGTCCTTGGCTGGCCAGCCTCCGACGGCGCAATAAGGAGTGAGACAGCCACAGGGCTGCATCCGGATGGCAAGAACGCGCAAGTCCTGCCAGATACGGAGACCGCTGTCGGCGAGAACCCCCAGGCCGCCGAAGCGGGTCTGGCTGGCGCCGATGTCGTTTTCTGAAAAGACCATCTTTCGGATCTCGTTGCAGACGGCTTTAGAGACCAGGAGCAGGTTCAGTATGTCGCTGGTCGTATCGTCGCAGGTGTCGAGATCCTCTTCTTCGTCCTCGTACGAGGGAACCATGAGATCATCGCCCTCGGGCGCCGACAGGTCATGCCGGTGGCTGAGTGTCCAGTTGACGGTGCGTACAGCCGCCCAGGGGACAGAATTCACGCTGAAGAATTCTCCAGTGGGTACGCCTAGCTGCAGATAAACCCTTCGACGGACGTCGTAGGGTAGATCCATGAATGGGAATGGTTCGGGTCGGGGCTGCTCTGGAAGCGCCCAGAATTGAGACAGCCGCTGCTGGATCAGCCGACGAGGCATTTTTTTCGTTTCCGTGACCGATCGATGGAGATTGCTAGGATAGATGAACATGTTAAAGAAATATAAGCAAGGTTAATAAGCCTCCCTGCATCGTAGAGTGACCCTGGCGATGAAAAACGCAAAGAGCGGTGCGTGCGGATGATTTGGCAAAAGAACGCATGGCAACTGTGTTCAGGGCTCTTGGGGTAAGTGCGGGGGGGGGAGGGGGGGCGCAGCTGATTGCTTTGGCCCAATGGCAATGGTCAAGAAACCAGGTCCTAGTTCGCCCCTAATAATGACAGAATCAACTGCAAGAATCAGCCGCAAGTTCTACCTCCACATAACTAGAATAAAGACCGGCTCCTACACCTCAGCTGGGCGAACCTGGAACGACCTCGAGTCCCAAGTAGCATGCGCCCGCTGGCGGATTGGCGGTGTAGCTTCGGAGGACTTTTTAGATTGCCGGTTGGAAAGCATCAAGGTTCGTTCGAATCAGGCAGATGTACGCTAAGATATTAGCATCGGAAAGGTATTCTTGAGCAAGGGGAGATTCTGCAGTTACCAGCATGACTTATGAATCCGATAAGTTTCCAGGATTTCCTTGGCGCATGTGCTGTGGTGTTCATGGCGGCCGCGCTCGCTTATATGGAGCACTCACATATAAAATACGTTAATTACTTATTTACCCTCTAATAACGATGAACCTCCTGACTAACTAAGGCTACACGCGCGCCTACCGCGCGCATAAGAATACCAAGCCACTGGTTCTGCCAGCCCTGTGCAAGGCAGGAGCACAAGGTGCCAGAAAGAAGGGGGTTTCGACCTCCGGTCAGAACACTATGGAGGCGTGGATAACCAGGCTGAATGGAAGCCCATGGGAGCTGAGCTGATGTACTCAGTTTAGCTGGCCAGGGCCACCAAGTGTCCCATCAATTTCACCGAGCCCAGTATGCCGTGTTTCTGACAGGATGTGGCACGAGACCTGCTAAGCTGGACACGCATCTATTCTTCTCCCCGCAACTGTAAAAGCTCTAGTTCCGTTTTCTATGGCACCCGGAGCCTAGATTGTCTCCGCCAAGTCGACTAAGTTGCTAACGCTGCAGTTCTGGTTAGCACCAGTCTAGTCTTTTAATTTATGTTTAAGCTCCCCATCTACTACAAGTCTCCACATATTATCATACCGTATAACATCCCGGAATGCCAAATACTATGCTAGTTTTTGTGCCACGATACTATGTACTGGTCCTACGGAGTAGATTAGAACGTTATGTACTATCCCACACCATGTGCTGGTATAGGTTAGGCCAAAACCTAGACTCTATAAGATCAGAATCTGGCATTAGGGACGAAAACTGGGTCTCAAAGAGTAACTCATTTTGACCATCTCTACCCATAGGACCAATTCTGGACCCAATCGGCAAGAGTTGAAGTAATTCAGTATGCTGTAGCGCAGCCTACCAGATTAGGGTAAGCAAAGGTGAGCCAGCCTGAGCAAATCCTGAGCAGAGACTGAGCCGAGCCTGAACTAGGGTGAGCAATGTTACGTGTATGAGAGTCGAAAAGGAAATTTTGTGTGCTTAGATTTGTCGCACATGACACTAAATTTCTCTACAATAAAACGGCAACTCCTTCGTACAAAGCCAGAATAAATCTGATACTCAAAGTACGTTAAAAAGATACAAATCTTAGTAATTGAAAGGCGGCAAGGATCTACCAAATCAACAAAAACACTCTCGAGAACCGACGCGTCGGCAAACCTGCACGATGTGATACTCTGGCGAATTTACAAAAGCTTACCGACCAAGAAGAGAGTTCAGTTGTTCGGTATCTTACTGAGCTTTGTACGCGTGCATTTCCTCCTCGGCTTCGTCTTGTGGGAGATATAACGATGTACATCACACATATCGCTAAGGTGGATTTCCTCTGTACATTCAAAGAGGCATTTTTTACAGCTTTATTGACAAAAACATCCAAGGAGCATTTCTAGAGCTAGCCTTGTACTGCATGATCTAGACAGGTTACTTTCTAAGATGACTATTCGGCTTTGAACTCCAACTCCACCAACCTTGCCGCCAAACACAGCGACATCGTGGCTATCTCAGACACTACAAAACGCCCGAGAGGCTACTTCACAAAAGGAGCTAATTAAAGGCTAAATATGTAACCACCAAAGGCAGCTCTCCGACACCTATGCTGACTGCTGTGGACCAATTAGCCAAAGGTACGATGGCTGTGATCCATGAGATAGCCTTTTGTCAGGAAGAAAGGGGTTCTGGCCGGAGGCCAGAACGTACAGGATGAGCCCTGTCGAGCTGGATAGAGCGTAAGAGAGCTGAGAATGAGCTCAAGGAAGCTGAACTGACGTAATCAGTTCAGCTGGTCAGGGCAACGGTTTGCCACCGACTTTGCCACCTTTCAGTACTATAATAAGAGCTCCCTGCTTTGCCAGAGGGCAGAAAAGCAAGAACAACCAGAACAACAACGAAAAAGATCAAGCAATACAATCAAACACTTGCGACCCCATCAAAATCTACAAAAGAAATCCAGTGTGCCGTGTTTCTGACACCTTTTGCGTACGGAGATCTCGGCACTACAAAAGGCCAATGAGGAGCTTAGTAAGCGACGGAGGGCTAAAAAAACACGTCTACGGCTTGGGGGGTCTCTTACTGTATAACAGGCACAGGATCTACTAGATCAGAAGCCTGTGGGTGAGCAGTTAGCTCAAGAAACAAAACAAGGGAGTGTGTTACGGCCTGCTCCAGGACACCGTGGTGACCTAGGTGAAGACAGATCGTAGTAGCGGACGAGGTCCCTGACCGAGTCCAATTGCTACAATATGGTTGGGGGCAAGATGACTAAATAAAGGCTAGCGCAACTCTCAAGGCAGTACACTGTCAAGCAGATCGTAGATCCAGAGGTCCAAGACAAGTAGATCTTACTGAGTGATACTCAAGAACAATGTATTGCTAGCGTGAGGAACCAAGAGATCTCCCACTCTATCGTGGTCACGATAATGGTATCTATACTACTGGTGAAGCGGGTAACTTGTACCGGCTCTGTGTTCTCAGGGCTCCGTGGGAACAGAACTTTTCCGCAACAGAGCCTCCGTACATCTCACAGTGTCCTACTGTCTTTTCCCACTGTGCCGCATGCAGGGACAAGTCGGGCTGCGCCGGCCCAGTGGGCGACCTGCGGGTCGTCACAGGTAGTTTAGTTAAGGATTTGTTGTGGTGGAGTAGTTGAAAGTGGCCAATTCGCTTATAGAATACGTTATTGCGGGATAGCTCCACGTGTGATATCATGATGCTATAGCGCGGAAGTGAAGCAGATTCTATAATTTAAGGGACAATACGGAAACCTAATGCAGCCGAAATTTGACACCGCGACTTTTCCTTTCCTACGTTAGAACTGAGCAGTCCCCGTCTTTACCTAAGCCAGACTAAGCTAGACTAAGCGACAGGGTCACTGTTCAGTGTCAATATTCTAAGCTTCAGCTATAGTTACCGATATTTAGACTTAGCATGCTCTACTGCCTTAGACAAGGGCAATCCGCCGACACTTCTTCTCGTCAAATGTTTCACCGTGCATAGCCGCATGTACGTACGCATCCCCGACCACTCTCCAATCCCCATCATTACCACAGGTCCTCAGCAAAATGGGGACTTTACAACCTTTCAGTAGCCAGATCTCATCACCGTCTTGGACGTTACCGGGCACTAATCTCATATAACTCGTCTCTGTCTTTACAAATGTGCGGAAGATAACAGCCCGCATCCTTTTTATAAAAGTTTCCGGGACATCTTGATGAAGTTCGTAGCTTCGCATCATGCCGACGATTGACAAACTTGAGAACCGGCGTACCTAATATCGAGCCTTTCTCTAACCAGCAGACCAGGCGAAGTACTGTTCTCTTAGGTCGCTTTTGTCTTCTATTGGCCAGATATTGCCGACTAGTATCGTTTCGAGAAAGGCATCGCCAAGGTCTTTGCCAGTCAAGTACTTTTGCGTTCGTGACGGCCGTGAGGAAGCGGTCTTTGTGGTATAGGGCCATTTTCCTAGTGCATGTATCCGATCCTATTGCAGGTATACTGGTATATTCTGGGACATCTTATTATATATGCTAGTATACTGCGGAATTATCTCAACGGTACTAGTATATCATGTACCATCCCAAATGTGGAGCTAGAGTACCATGTGCCATCCCATCGGTACTATCCCAGATTCCGAGCTAAGTATTATGTACCATCCCAAATTCCGAGTTAGGATATCATATACCATCCCAGGGCATATACTGGTATATTGTGGACCAGGATTCGGGACTGTGGTCCATGATTCGGGCCATTAGGGCACTGTCACCTCAGCTCAGCAGTTTCTAACCTCGGTCCTAGATTTGGGCCTTAAGTTGCCCGCTTTTTAGAACTTAAGCTACCCTTTAGCATTAGTTATATAAATATATAATCATTTATAGAGTTCATTATACAACGTATCATTACGCTTGGTGAAAGAAGTGTCTACAATGATAAGTTGTTTAGAAAATGAGACAACAAGACCTGGGCGCAACTGCTTCAGACGCTGGAAAAGATGGAGAGCCACACTTTGAAGTCCGAATATAATGTACATGATTTGTTAACGTATTAAAGTTGCAGGTTTTTTATTCTTCTTTAGTTGGAGTGAAGGAAAGCGGGGCTAGGTTGTGGTGGTAGTGATAGAAGTCCTAAAACTGGGTCCTCGTAACTCTACCGCCATTTTAGACCTATAGCAACTATAGCCGAGGCAGCCCAGAACTGTGACCCCCTCGCTCAATCTGGCTCAGCCCAGCTCAGGCTAAGGCGACAACTACTCAGTTCCGAGGACGGAAAGGGAAATTCATGGTGTCGATTTTAGGGTAGTGAACCTGCTGTTGCTGGTGTTGAGTCCCCGGTTACAGTGTAACCCAACGCTTCGAAAACAACGCCAGGGGCTCGGTAGATCATGTTTGCGCCGCCTCGGTTTCACCAGCGAGTCAATGCTTGGCGTCCAGGTTGTCAACCACTGATGTGGAAAATGTTCAAATTTATTCCGAGTATTACTCTAGCTTATGAATTACCAAGTGTCCTTTAATGCCAAACAACCCGCTACCAACTTGGCTGCCCATGTCAATATGAAGTTGACCCCTTAACTCTTTCTGACATCTCCCTCACCCCGAAACCGTGGAATTAAGCACCCCACAAATATAGTCATCCCTCTCCTCCCCCGCCGTCGTATACACACCACATCTGGTCTTTCTCGTCTCCATCGCCGACACTACCAGCAACGGTATCAGCGCCACAAATCCCACCGTCACCAACACTTTATACCACACTTTATCCACACAGGGGATGATTGTCGAAGTGTTGAGATGCCATGAGTAATATCCATAGATAACAATAATGGCAAAGAAGAACAGCACAATGTAAATCGCCCCAATGATGACGGTAAGCGTAAATGGTCGTCCATCCTTGTAGTTGGACCCCTGCCATGGCCCTGGGATCAAAAACAGCAGCGTGATGAACCAGAATGCAAAAACCGGGATGATGTAGAGAAATCGAAATACCCTACTCAACCAGAATGATGGGGGCCGTACTCGTCGTCGGTTCGGGCTGCCGGTGAGGGGTTCATCTTGAGCCTCGCCGCCGTCGTCTCTCGGGATTTCATCCCGTGGTATTTGCTTGTTGTTGGAGAACGGCTCGGATTTGTCGCCTCGCACAATATAGGCATACTCGCTGGTCAACCAAAATGCCGCACACAAACGCAGCAGCCCCAGGAATGCGGCAGCGAAGAAAAGCGTGTCGAGCGCAAACCGGGGCATCTTGGTGATCCCGACAATACCCCCAACGAAAACGTAAATGGCTTGTACACCCTGCAGTGTTACAATAGCCGTCTTGATAAACTCGCCGCTGAGGATGCGGGCGTGGGTTGTTGGTGATGTGGCGGTGATGTATTGGTCGCTCTTTGCCGCCATTTCTTCGGTTCCGTCCCAGTGGCCTGTCTCAACCGTTGCGCCGGATTTGTTGTCTACTTTGTCGCTTGACACCCAGAAAATGGCATTGGCAGCTGCCATGTCTTGAGCGTTCCAACGACGGGTGCGAATGTAGCGGTCGGTGATGGCGGCGTATCGCCAGGCGATGGAGATGGGACTGTAAATGCAGAGGTAATCGTGCCATCTTGGCCGGGTTTTGCAGAGGTAGATGGGTTGTGGGGCGCCAGCGAGAATGTGGGCGATGAGGGGAGCAAAACACAGCGTCAAAAGAGAAATCCACTCGGCAAAGGTAATGTCTTGGGCCTGGTAGACCAGGCCTTGAACTTTTGGTGGTGCCCAGTTCCAAGCCATGGCGGATAATACTGGAAAGGAAAAATGACAGGAACGAAAAGAGAAAATCGTAGCGGAAAATATGTCTGAATCTTGCCTTTTCCTAGAGACGGGCTCTGTCGCTTTTAAATGCCAAGGAATGCATACATCACAGTTCAGCTCGGGGCTCTGTTCTTGGGCTCTGTTCTTGGGCTCCGTTCGCTTGCTGCGGCTGGGCCAAAAAGGTGTGATAGGTGGGTGTGTCCAGAGGGTGGCTTGCGCAAATGTGTAGAGGATGCGACACGCGGATGCCTGCATACGGACCAATGTTAGGACTGAAGTGTTGCCATCCATCGGCGTCTGCCGCTCTAAAATAGCGAATCTCGTGGCGGGACCCGCTGCGACGTGGTCGCCGAACGGGGGCTGTCGGCATGCATTGCCGGGAGAATTTTCGGGATGAGTCGAGCCCTAATTGGTGGCCTGCTCATTCATTTGTTTGCACCACGCCAGCTTTCGAGTGGCAGAATCCGTCTGCCTGGAGAGGTTAACCGATTGCGGGCAGACGAGAGAAAATGGCGTAAACATACCGCCTGAAAAGTCGATGAGCTGGAATAGATCATCACTTCGAACAGTGCAGCAGTTACCCATCGGTCATTATTCTAGCCCTAATCAGTGATCCATATGCCAATATTCAGGAATTTACCTACCCTATCCCAAATATTCCAGCCACTCCGGCTTATATGTTTGCTCCGACTCGCAATACACAATCGCGTATTCGAGCATGTAAGCCCAGATGAAAATGTTGACAATGAGATTGGGCAGGCCGTCCTTGTTGCTCTTTGCTTCTGAGCCGCTTGTGCTACCCCGGTAGGCGTCGAGGGTAAACCAGTACAGGAACAACGCGGTTGCTATCACTGACAATGTCCGCATGAGAGAGACGTAGCGGGCCTGATCTATCTGGAGGTAATAGCCGAAAAAGTAATAATAGCCAATGACCGATACCACCGCAGATAGCCAGAAGGACCAAATGACACGGCGACGTCCAGACTGGTATGCGGAATGGCCCGCTAGCAACATGCCAATCAACAGCGCGGCCCAAGGCACAAGTCCGATAGTGTAAAGCCCGGTCATGACCAGCAGATACAAGGGAAGGTGCACCAGTAACCTGGCCATGGAAGCAGCCGTGACGCCGTTGGGAAAAAACTGCGGGTCGGGTATCGTCGGTCCCATTCCGGGGAAGTACGCAACTCGGAGTTTTATAGCGTCTGTGGCTTCCGTCTCGGCAAGGAAGAACAGCGTCTTTCCAGTGATGATGCCGAGATATATGACGAGTGGCAGCACGGCAAGCCGAATCCCCCAGACACAGTAGCCTGAGGACCATAGCATCTTGCGGCGGCGTCTGGCTGTGGAAAGAATCTGTAGCGAAACAGCCGCATTGGTGTTGAGGTCACGGAGGTGGAAGAGCCAAAGGAGAAGCTGCACAGCATACCAATCACCCAACAAAAGTGCCGCGGCAGTTCGTAATTGCCAGGGCACAGTGATGGCAACAAGCTTGATGGTGGTGATGAACACCGATGTCACAGCCATGACATCGACCCATTTCTCCTTGTACGCGAAGGCAGTGCTGCGAAGGGCGGCCTTGATTCCCTCCATAGCTCCATGGCTGGGAGGGAGGGGCCTTGTCGGACTTTGATCAACCCCGACTTCAGCTGTCGCGGGCCTTGCATTACTGGTGATCTCTGTGGCGGTGATTACTTGGGCCAGTACATTGACATGCCCCTCCGGATCAGTGCGGGTGATGGCGACTGGCGGACCGAGATCCAGAGGCCGAAATGGTTCGGCAAGAAGCAAATCGATAGGGCCGTCTGCGTCCCCGTTCGCTCGGAGAAGGAGCAACGCAGCTGCAGTGACATGGAACTCATGTGCACAGTGCGAAAGAAATTGTTTGGTCCAAATCGCCGGATGCTCGGGTCGTCGAGAGTGTCGGATGAGTTGAGTTGCAGTAGCGAGAAGGGAAGCCAAAATCAAGACGGCCTCAATCGCGCACGCCAGTGGGCTGATGCGCCAGGTGAAAAAGACGGTGCGAACAGTCCGAGATCGAGTGTCTTTTGGCGGTGGGTAGACAAGGCTCCCCCAAGGCTGTGTGAGGAGACACAGCATCAGGGTGAGGAAGAGGCCGACGAAATTCGCTTGCGTGAAAGGACTTGGTCCATCTTCTGGCGTGTCTGGGTTGTCGCTGCCCATGTCCGTGGCTCCTTCCATTTGCGCGCATCACGGAATGTCATCCCAATCAAGGAGGAACAGCCAACGTTGTGCCCGAGATCTGCGGCAATTTTCCGAGCTAGACCGGTTTGGGTGTGTGATGACGGTCTCGTGACTTTCCATCCTGAACTTGTCCCATCCCGGTGCCTGGTTCCGTCCAGTCCAACATGCGCTCCAGCAATTTTCCATGTGCCCAACCAACCCATTTTCAGTTCGTCCGTCATATTGTGGCGACTTCGCCCGGGTTAGCCAAAAGTTTGGCCGCAGGCTTCAAGAAGGCACAACTGACCCTACCTTCCATAACAAAAGGGGAACAAGAATGAAGGACCCACCGGTGACGCATGTCCCGTCGCATTTCCCACTCCACTGAGCAAAATGGTCATCTCGACATCGATGGTTCATCAATGTTCATCGATAATACTAATACCATGCAACACATGTATGCCCTGAACAAATACCTCACAACCATCAATCACTTCAATGTCAGCCCGACAACTAACTGGCACCAATGAACACTGTAGTTCGCAAAGCCTGCTCCAACCCCCTAGCAGAAATCCGCATCCGAATTCTCAAACCCATAAGTCTTTTTCCAACTCGGAATCGACAAATGACCACCCTGTCGCCACCCATCCCTCCCCGTCGAACATTGCCGGGCCACCTTGTCGACGGCATCCCACCACTCCTCGGGGCTACAGGGGCTTCCCTTGCTGGAATAGTTGCACATGCATGATACGCTTGACCCGCTCTTGACAAACACGGCCCGCTTGTCCTTGAGCTTATCTCCGCGCTTGAAATGGTATTCACAAGCTTGGTAAAAGCCATTGTAGGAAAGCTCGTAAAAGTCAACTTCCCAGAACAAATTGGTGGCGCATTTGGGCTCCGTGCCCGAGGGCCAGTTGACGCGTTTCTGTAGGCGCGTGGGCTTGGGAGGAGCCGGGACCGAAGTGCTGTTGGTGGCGATGGGGATGGTGATCATCTCCTCGGCGCCCGTGCTGGGTTTGATGGTGACTTCGTAGGCGCCGTCGGCGAGGTTGGTGGGTAGCTTGAAGGCGGTGGTAAGTGTGGCGAGGGCCGCCAGGAACACAAAGAGCTTGGATGGCATGATGTGGGAAGAAGTGATGAAGTAGTGTCCGTGTTGTTGCGTGAGTTTGTGTTGAAGTGATCTGAAGATGGCGTTGAATTTTTTCTGCTGGAATCTCCACTCTATTTATCCCTTTGTATTCCTACACCAAGTCTGTAATTGTATAATCGGGAGTACCTCATGCGTCAAATTTTTTTTTATTCAATCACACCAGACGACAAGTTCCATCGTCAACATCACTTTGAACGGAGTATACGATGCGATATGGGTCTGGGCGCCTTACACAAAAAGGGGTTTGTAGGCATCAATCAATTCTTACTAAGGTAATCTTGTACAGCATGATCCATCTCATGCGTTGTCTGAGCCTGTGTATGTTGTCGCCCATTGACGCCATTACCTCCCTGACGGTATCGCCGCCGTCCACATCCGTCTGATATCATGATGCCTTGCAAGGATCATTAATCACTTCTTGTCTTTGGTAACACTCGGCACGAACTTGTGTCACAGGCAACCCAATCCCCTGGCTATTCCATTTATTCGTCAAATTCAAGGGGTTTTCGTCGGTGGGTTGCAGAGCTAAGTGATCACTGAGCACACTGTTGCAAAGCTTTACAAAAGACCTTTACCGCGGTCAAATTGGGTTCTTTTGTGTTGTAAGAGAAACCTCGCCGCAGCCCCAACCTCAGTTGGTCTAGTCTAGCGACTATGCTGCTAGATCTTGGCCTGGCCCCACTTGATAGGCGAGACATTTCATCAACTTGGCGACTACGAGCACCCATACTCAGAGCTGGGCAATACCGTGATCGCCAACATAAGCATGGCTGATAGAACCAACACTTGTCTAAGCGTTGACATGCGACTGATGTTATTCTTGGACCTGCAGAGAAAGGGGTTAGGCTCTACATATAACTACCTAGCAATGTCAGTCCAAGGACGATGGTTGAGATCAGCATAACACAATTCTCACCATAATCAAATCGTTTCCACCACAAATCACTTTCAAAGTCCAGTTTGGTCACATACCACCATGAAAGCAACTCACAGCATCCTCCTCCTGTCTTGGGCAGCCCTCGCGCTGGGCCAACTCTCGGTCAGCACCTGCTTCTTCAAATGCGACAACTGCAACGGCTGCGCGGGTACTTGTTGCGGCAACTACTTTGACTGCTGTGGCTCTGCCCGTTTTGGGCCAGTGAGGTGACCTGGACGAATGCTCCCGGAAGCTACCTCCGCCACTGGCAGTATTCTGCCCGCACGATTGACCGGAACCGCTGCTCGTTCCGCATCAGCGACAAGTTGACGGGCGATAGCATCTGCCATGATGCGCACCCGGAAAACTCAATGAGCGGAATCAAATATACGGTTTCGTGGAGCGCCAAAAACAAGAAGCGAGACGGACGTGGTGGTGGTATTGGCATTCGTGATTCGACGCAAAAGGATACAATCACAGTTCCTAATGCTTTGGGGTTCAGAAAGGATGGAAAGGTCTATGTCACTTCGAAGCCGCACAATTTCACCGACGAGGCCGTGGCAAGCAATATTCCTGAGGTGCAGGCTCTTGTTTTGGAGCACTATGACAAGGTCTATGACACAGTTTCCAAGATTGAAACCAAGAGGGTTTAGTGGGCGAGCCAATCCAAGATAGTGGCAGGACATAGCAGAATACTTGAAGGGGGTTGTAGAGGTAACCACAAAGTAAATCGTCGAAGCTCAGTTTGGCTACCTAATCTGCCTATATATAAGAATGGAAAGTTCACCTTCTGATCTAAGGTGCTGCAAGTTATATAAGCCCAATACATGTATGGCTTGACAATAGGTCTCGAAAACGAAACGAGGAAAGTATGTTCTATCTCCTCAGACTCTGTGCAAATAAAAGGCAAAGAATTCGGAATCACCCCCGAGGCCGGGAGCCCGGATCACGAAATCATCACCAAGGGGGCGGGATGGTAAGCCACACAAGCGACTTTGCGTCCTCCCGCTGTTCCAACTCGGAGATGCTATACACAACACCGCCCCGCTCCCCTCGCGTTTCGTCAAACGCCCACCGAGCCGCTGCTTCGGATCTCTGATAGTCGTGATATGTGTGATATAGCTTGTTGAGCCACGCGAGGCGCGGCCACTCAAACAGATCCGGGTGCCGTTGGAGGCGAAGAACAAGCCATCCTTCCTGCAGCAGTCTCCGGGCGAGAATGAATGAGATGGGCCTAAACTCGAGGTTTGGGTTGGTGTAGCGGTATCGATTAGGGAGCTTTTCGCCAGCCACGTGAATTGTTCTCCAAATATCCATGAAATCGAAAAAGTCCTCAAGCCGGTTGTACAAGGGAGATGGGACAAGTTTCTGCACCATGTAGGCCGTGGCGTGACAGTGATTGCATTTCTTCAAGCCTTCAAGTCGTGGTTGAAGATAGGATGCGAGAAGGAGGACAGATCCGATAGCCAGTACGGTCCAGCCCCTGAAAGATTATTATTAGCTCATCTCTTGGAGAAGGGACTGGACCCAATGTGTGTGCAATCCCCCAACTCAGCGTTTTGCAAGAGGAATCTGGGGCATAACTCACACTAACCACGATTTGAATAAGACGCAGATCGAGGCGAGGATGGCCCACCCAACAATCTTATCCAGGTTGCAGTAGTCGCAGAAAACCATCCAACCCTGAATATTAGATAGGGAGGGGGAGCTCGAGAAAAGATTGCCTGGTCGTGAAGGGGCCGAGTCCGGGTTCTGGAAAAGGATGAGATCTTCGGGCAAGAACACGGATTGATACTGCCCAAGAGGCTACATGTGCTCGCGCCCCACGCCGAGAATCGTGTCGGGGTGGGATGGAAAGATCTCATCCATGGTATTGAACGACATTGTTGTGGTAGATGACATGGGTCTAGAAGGAAAAATCAAACGAATGGGTTTAGGAGGGGAATCAACGAATGGAGGAAAGGGCGCCCTTTATAGGCGTTGTTCGTTAGGACACGTAGAACCTAAGCTCAACACTGAACTCTTTAGGGGTTAAGTTCAGCTACCTGGTCTGATTTTTCTGCTCATGAACTTAAAAAAAAAAACTAAAAACTCGGCCCCAAAAGCAAAGTCAATGACGAAGGAACTTCCGAATTGGACGGTTCAGCACCTTTGCGATGGCTTCTTCATGGCTTCGGCAACTAGAATTGGTTCATCACGGCGATTACGGTTCAAGAAGCCTACGATTCACTGGCACGCCGTCCAGCGATTTCAAACCTTCATGCCCTCTGATCAGTCTAAGCAACTGCTCAAGATACCACCACCCAAAAAAA